>OGQO01001422.1_pt1 | contig 21958 bp, 15 predicted proteins | sample 1553241 | NCBI WGS metagenome assembly OGQO01 (sample SAMEA2579933, study PRJEB22360) | human gut metagenome | biome: human gut; feature: human-associated habitat; material: faeces | place: Denmark | collected 2008/2010
TGCCGATGAATCGAAATGGACCAAGCTGACTTCCGCGCCTGTGGAGGATGAGCTTTACGCCGACACCGCATGGGAGCCGCTCGAGGATGCCGACTGGCAGTATGCCGTAAAGGCTGTGTTCGACGGAGGCGCTAATTCTGCCCCTGCCATGTCGAAGGTGATGCCTAAGGGCAAGGTGGCGCTCGTCAATGTCGACCTGACGACCGACAACGGGCTTTCGGCCCAGGGCGCAAGGATGATGATTGAGCGTAACGGCAAGACACAACACAGTGCCGAGGCTGACGCCAACGGACACATTGAGATTCCGGAGGTGAGCAAAAGCAGCCGTTATACCGCAAGGATAGTTCTTCCGGCTTACGAGGAGATCAACGAGTCGATGGACATCTCCGACAATATCGTGAATCTCGCCTACGAACTCAACGAGGTGAGGGAAATTCCCGGATTCGTAGAGGCATTCCCTGCCTTAGACAACTCGAGCGTTGAGATCAGCTGGCGCAAACCAGGTGAGTATGCTCCGAGAGAGGGATGGGCCTACTGGGATGACGCCACTCCTTACGCCGGCTACGGCACATCCACCGGCTTCTGCGCCGCCGCGCAGTTATTCATGCCGGAGGATCAGGTGGCAAAGGGTATGAAGGAGCTCGACATCACACGCATCTCCATCTTCCCGACTTCCAGCAGCTCCAATCCTGTGGATCCCAATTCGACATGGATCGCCAAGGTATGGAGAATCAACAGCGACATGAGTGTTGACGAGGTGGCTACAGGCACTGGCGCCGACATCACGCTCGACTCCTGGAACGAGATCGAGTTCGACACTCCCTATCATGTATCGGGTGACGAGAACCTTCTCGTGGGTTATGAGTTCCACGGTCAGGGAAATGCAATGGGCGTTGACGACGGCCCGACAATTGTTGGCAAGGGCGACTGGGCCAACTTCGGCAATGGCTGGACTACCCTCCAGGCTTCGGCCGATGGCTTCAACTACAACAATCTCATCCACACCTACTGCGAGAACCTCTTCGTGACAACAGGCCAGAAGGCTCCGGCCCTCGCCGAATCGCAGAGCGTCATCACCGACGCCAAAGGCATGGATGTGAAGGTGTCCCGTGCAAACCGTGCCGCCAAGAGCGTCGAGCATCCGCTCCTCGCTCCTGTGGAATACCCCGTCAAGGGATATAAGGTCTACCGTCTGCCCGCATACGACAGAGACGACGAGTCGACATGGACCCTGCTCACTCCGGAGGCCGTCACCGAGACATCGATGATCGACGACACATGGAAGAACGTCGGCAGCGGCCTCTATTCATGGGCTGTCAAGGCGCTCTACGCCACCGGCGAGTCCGCTCCCGCATTCTGCGGTTATTCCGTCGACGAGAACGGCAATATCAGCGACGTCGAGGAGGTCGCCATAGCCGATGACATGACCGTCACCCGGATTTCACGCGACACCATACTCGTGAATGTGCCCTCTGACGGCAATCTCACCGTAAGCGACACAGCCGGTATCGTGGTTCTCACTACGGATCTCTCCGCCGGCGAAAACGTAATCAGACTCGACATCATCGACGGCGTCTACCTCTTCCATGCAACTTATGGAGGAAAGACACGCACCTTCAAGCTGATGATTGACTGATCTGACATCTGCAAGACTTGGTTACAGGAGGCCGGCCCCGGATCGCCGGAGACCGGCCTCCTTATCCAGTAAATTAAAATGACCATAAGAATGAAAAAATTCGCTTTACTATATTTTTTCCTTCATCTATGTCTTCAGTCGTACGCCGATGATATATCCTTAGGCTACTGCGACGGCAACAATGTCTCGGGGGAGCTCTCGGGAATGTCGGCGGTGGCCATTAAGCTTCCCTCTGATCAGTTTCCCATGTATCAGGGCTCGAGGATTATCGGCGTGAGGATCGGGCTCGGCGCCAACTGCGACAAAGGGGTGAATGTGTTTCTACGCGACCGCCTCGACGGCACGGACCTGTACACATTCAAGACCGGAGCGCTCTACAAGGGCTGGTGTGATGTGCTCTTCGATGAGCCGGTTGATTATCCGGCCTCCGACCTGGTGGTGGGTTATGAGGTAGCCTCAGGTGTGCGTCCCGGTGTGTCGGCCGTTTCAGATTACACGTCATCCGACGGATGTCTGGTGCTTGAGAACGGCAGATGGATAAATTATACCTCGCAGGGAGTGTCGCCCCTCTGTCTCCAGCTCCTTGTGGCCGGCGACAGCTATGCCGTCAACGACGCGGACCTTCTCACGGTTGACGGTCTCGTGACCGGCAACGGGAAACCCTTCGAGCTTACCGGCATAATCCGCAACAACACAAACTCGATACTCCGGGAGGTTAACCTCACACTCGATGCCGACGGAGAGATGCGCGAAGGAAAAGCCTCTGTTGCCGACGTGCTGCCAGGTGAAGTCGGATCCTTCACATTTCCTGTGGAGGGTATCGACAGGTCTGGAAAATATGAATGTAAGGTCGGCATAGACGCTGTGGGCGGAAATCCCGATGAATATGACTTCAACAACGAGTGTGGCGTCAGTATCCGGTTCGTGGATGAGCTGGTCACACGCAAGGTGCTCGTAGAGGAATTCACCGGTCAGGACTGTCCCAACTGTCCGGCCGGCAAGGAGCGCATCGGAGATGCCATGAAGGGTCTCGACAATGTGGTGATGGTGGCTCATCACACAGGATTCGGCAATGATGACCTGACGGCGACAGGAAGCACCATGCTCCACTTCTTCTATAATGATCCCAATGGCTCCACCTATGCCCCGGCTGTGATGATCGACAGGCAGCAGTATGCACCGAATCCCGGCCCCGTAGGCGAGATAATTGAGACTGAGACAATGCGTTCTCGCATGGTCGCCCGGCTGAAGCGTCCGGCCGAGGTGGCATTGACCCTGAAACGCGATTATGATCTATCTACACGTGCCCTGAAAATACAGGCTGCCGTCAAGCAGGTGGAAGGTATGGAGATCGGTGGGAATCCGGTAATCAACATAATGTTGATAGAGAATGGGATAATAGCCTATCAGCGGCCTAATTCCAATGACTATCAGCATGACGAGGTCAACCGTCTCTTCGTGACCGACGCGCTCGGAGACCCTGTGCGGCTCAGCGTCACCGACAGCGTATATGCCACTTATGAGGTGACGGTCAACGACTCCTGGAATGTCGACAACATGGAGATTGTGGCTTTCGTCAGCAATTATGACTCCGCCAACTGCAACAACTGCATGGTCTACAATGCCGAGAGCTGCGCTCTTGCAGGTAACGACAACATTCCCGGCAGCGGCGTCGGCGACACAGTCGCCACTGAAAAACGAATCTCCGGAATATACAGCATATCCGGAGTGCTTCTTGACTCCATGCAGCCGGGTGTCAACATCATACGCTATACCGACGGCACCGTCAGGAAGGTCGTCGTAAGATAATAAAGATGGATTTTGAAATACAGATATAAACCAATCATGAAGATAAACGCAAAGAAAACACTGGCAGCCGCGTTGATGGCACTCGGCGTCTCATCGGCATCGGCTGTCCCGGCCTATCCCGGTCTCATCACCGCCCGGCAGGCAGACGGCACTGAGCTCGCGATACGCCGCGTCGGCGATGAATACTGCAATATCGCCGTCACCGCCGACGGCTATCCCATCGTTTATAACCCACAGACACTCAATTATGAATACGCCGCTTTTCATGAAGGGAGACTCGAGTCTGCCGGAATCGTGGCTACGGCCGAGCAGGGACGTGATGGCGCCGCTCTCGGATTCCTCTCGACTGTAGACAGGGAGAAAGAGATGGCGGCCTTTGACCGCAACTGGAAAGCTGCGAGAAACCATGCCCTCGCAGGCTGTGTCGCTCCGACGGACGGACCGCAGCGGATCATGCGCATCAGCGATGTGCCCACTCTCGGTACGCACGACGTGCTCGTGATACTCGTCGATTTCGCCGATGTGAAATTCTCCGACAATCCAGGCACTCCCGACCCGGAGCAGTATTACGGTCGCTTCTTCCACGAGGAGGGCTTCTCCGAATTCGGCGCTACCGGCTCGGCCCATGATTTTTACTTTGAGGGCTCATGCGGGCGCTATGACCCTAATTTCCGGGTGTTCGGCCCCGTTCAGGTCAAGGGCATACATTCCGACTATGCAGGTGACCATGGTTCCTCACAGACCTACACCCTGATCGATGAGGTGGTGAAACTCGTCGACGAGCAGTATGATGTCGATTTCAAGGATTTCGATACGGACGGCGACGGCAAGGTCGACAATGTATATTGCCTGTACGCGGGATATGGTCAGGCTGATTCAAGTGTCTCGGATGCCATATGGCCCCACAGCTGGGAACTAAACAAGACCAATGCTGAGTTTGAAGTAGACGGCGTTGTTTTCGACCGCTACACCGTCTCGCAGCAGGTAAACGGCCAGACACATAATCCGGTGGGAATAGGCACTTTCGTGCATGAGTTCGGCCATGTGCTCGGCTTTGCCGACCACTACAACAACAGCTCGTCGTTCGGCAATCCTCCCAACAATGTCGGCCAATGGGATGTGATGTCGCAAGGCTCATACAACAACGACCAGAACACTCCTCCGACGTTCTCCGCTTTCGAGCGTTATTCCCTTGGCTGGACGGAGCCCACGCTCCTTGATCCAAAGCACAACGGCGTTGTAGACATAGCATCCTATATTGAGAGCGGTCAAAGCTACAGAATTGATGTTAAAAGTGGAGATAAAGAGTATTTCCTGATAGAGAATCGTCAACAGTCTGGATGGGACACATTCATCCCCGGCCATGGAGTGCTGGTTTGGCACATTGAGGAGGATCAGGCAGTATGGGATTCCAATATGCCCAACTACGACCAGAACCATCAGATGGTGGATATCGTGGAGGCCGCCAATATTTTCACCCCTTCCGGCTCGCCGAGCGACCCCTTCCCCGGCTCATGGGATGTGATTTTCTATACGTTCAAGGACTGGAGCGACAACACCGTATTCGGCTTCGACTGGGTGGAGGAGGACGAGGAGAGCGGCAACTGCCGGTTCCTGCTCAGCGGCACCGACTACCGCATTCCCTCTCCGAAGGTAGAGGTCGGCAACCTTATGGGCACCACGGCCACTATATCACTCTACGGCGAGGGTCCGGCCCTCGGCTATGAGGTGAAGGTGATGCGTCAGGACGAGGAGATTCTCTACAGGAAGATGGAGGAGACGGGCGAGATAGCCCTCGAAGGTCTCGATCCGGAGACTGAATACACCGTAATGGCCCAGGCATATCTCTCCACCCTGACTTCTGAGACGGCGGAGGTGGCATTCACTACGCTTCCCCTGCAGATCGAGGAGAAGAAACCGGAAATCCTCCAGGCCGGCAAAGCCACCGAGACCGGCTTCACCGCCCGCTGGATCGCCATGCCTGAAGCCACGGACTATGCCGTCGACATCTATGCGAGCACCCACGACGGCCAGGGCGAGCTGACATACGGTTTCGACGACTTCTCCACAAGCGCCCAGAACCTTCCCGAGGGTTGGACGCTGACAGCCAAGCAGACCCGATATGAGAATGATTTCGGCGAGGCCGCTCCCTCGCTCCGCCTGCGCGACGACGGCGCCACACTGACGATGGCGGTGCCCGGCAACACCATCGACCAGGTCGACTTCTGGTTCATGCCCGGTAAGGCCGGTATGGTGCTGACGGCTGAGAAATACGTCGACGGCGAATGGAGCGAGGTATGGCGCCACGTTGCCGACAGGAAGAAGGCATATACCCAGTCGGTTGTTACCGAGGGGGCCGACAGTGTGCGTCTCGTGCTTTCCCGTGAGGAAGACGTGACCGGAGGCTTTGTGCTCATCGACGACATCACGCTCCACTATGTGTTCGACCGTTTCACTCCATACAGAACTGTAAATGTGGGTCCCTCATTTGCCGCGTCTTTCTCAATGGAGTCCGAGGACATCTGTTCATATACGGTGGAAGACCTTGATCCGGCACAGAGCTATGCCTACAGTGTGCAGGCTCTCGACGGCGAGCGCCACTCGCAGAAATCGGCTGTGCTGACGATTGTGCCGGGCACTGACTCGATAGGGGAGACGGTAGCTCCGGTGGAGGAGACAGTGATCTACAACCTCCAGGGCATACGCGTGAGAGGAGATATAGACGCTCTTCCGGAAGGAATATACATCATAAACGGAAAGAAGGTGATGATACATAAATAAGTGGTTATACATAAATAAGTGGTTAAACATAAATAAGTGGTTAAACATAAATAGGTAGATAACTCACTATTATTCCAATCGTGAGCGGCCGGGAAGCCCGTCGAGGGTCTCCCGGCCGCTTTCTTCTGGGCCGGCCATGGTTCCGGTTCGCGCGGTTCGCGAAAAACAGGAATATGCTCACGCGGGTGCTGTGGTGGACATTCCTGCTGACTGTCGTCACCGGGTTTGCGGCAACAGTCGGCTGGCTTGACGGATTCAACCATTCGACTCTTGGCGGCGTCCACGGCAAGATTGGCTTCCTTATGGTGGCGTTAGGAATAGTGCATGCCGTGCGTCATCTCCGTCAGAAGCACCGCCAGCGCAGATTCTGACGCCTCATCAGTGTGTCTCCTCCGGCGGGAAAAGGCTTTCGATCAATAGCAGTCTCGTATTTGTCGGTAGATTGAAGATGTCGTGCTGGGACAGCATGGAGTGTAGCTCCATATCGGGCCTGATGAATCTTCTGCGACGATTGCCGTCAATTATCGCTATCACGTCGTAATGGCCTTTTGAATTGACTGAGAGGGAGAAGTCTGTGATAATTCTTCCATACCTATCGGACATTGGCTGATGACAGTCATTGTCATCTTCCTTATAGCCGCATGAAGCGAGGTTGTCGTTCAACGTCTTCTGAATGATGCCTCTCCATGGCTGTGTGATGTTGTATTTATCCGCGTATTCACTGAAATTTTGAATGGAGTGGGCGATCTGGTCAATAATCTTTGCAGCGTTCTTGATATTTAATTGTCTTGCGAAATCAAGCAGGTCTGATTTTGCAATATCGGTGGTCTTTCCTCCGAGGCACAGTCTTCGATTCCGATTGGGACCAGTGCCGTTGGTATTGAAAATAAACGTTACATCATACGCCGGAGCAAGACACCATTTGCCGTTCTCTTCAAGGAGGAATGAGAAGTTTTTGTTATGGTCGTCAGTGTTGTTGGCCATGACGTTGAATACCATGCGGGTAAACATCTCTTCGGTCTCTCCTTCACCTAATGAGAGAGCACGACAGACGGCTACAAGATCTTCATAGCTGCGGGCTTCAGGATATATCGCAGCCAAGGTCTGCATGAAGATTTTTCTGCCGTTTTTCCTATCGAACCGCTTTGTAAGGAAATGTGTGGTGCCGTCTATGGTCAGAAGTCGGCATTCCTCCATATGGATGCCTGCGGCCACAGTCATGTCATGATAAGCCATTTCTATTTGGGATGCGGGCATGGAGCTGTCACCAAATTTAAGGATGTAATAGTCAAAATCCTCGGACGCTGTGGTCTGCCCGGAACGTATCACGCCTGTCTCTTCATTCAAGGCGATAATGGCTTTCATCTGTCGACCTCCGGCAGATGTGCCTACCGCAAGCAGGGCCTGTAGTGTCAGCTTGTCGTTGCCGTTGATCACGGTATCGTCTCTCTCTTCAAGAATCCTGAGAGACATCTCATAAAGAGACTTGATGTCTACGGGGCGTGTATGGGCAAGATCCTCTGCACATGGCTCGAATTCCAGAGCTCCCATGCCTCTTGTGCCTATAAACATCAGCTTATAGAGTGGCGTGACTTTATTGCGGGGAATCCTGTTTTCCTTCACCCATCGGTCAAAAAGCGTATTGCCCCATGAGTCAGGCAGTGAGTCGGCAATAAATGGTGGCAGTCCCTGATACATAGGTCGGTCGTCACCGTATATAGGTAGCATGGGATTGCGTGTCCCGACAGGATATAGTAGCGGAGCGATATCCGGTATGTCATTGCCGGCTTTGGAATTATACATGAAGTATGTCCGTCTCGTCGATGCTTCCCATGCGAGCCGTCCTATCTCCTTTCCCCAGAGCTTTACTTTCAGATATTTCATGACTCAGGCTTCTTACGTTTTCTTACTCTTTGCATTTTCTTATCGTTGTCGTGATAGAGATATGGCGATTCCGGTAATTCCGGCAGTAGTCCCTCCCAGTTGCCGCCCAGACCGATCGCCCTCAGCAGTCGAAGTAATGTGCTCAGGGTGATGTCGGTCATGTTGCCAGTCTCGAATTTGTAGAGGGTGGTCATTCCGATTCCCGCAGCCTCCGACACCTCCTTGCGGGTCATGTGCATGCGCATGCGGTAGTCGCGAAACCTGATGCCCAGATTCCGGACCACCTCGGGAGCGGCCATCGATTTATTCGAAAATATCAGCATAATGATAATTAAGCCTGATATCGGCCTATAATATTCCTTGAAATGATACTTACAAAAGTAGACATAAAATCCGCAATCGCCAAATAAAGCCAGGATTTTTTAATGTTTTTAAGAAATTATTTGGTGGATATAGGTAAAAATCATTAACTTTGCACCTAAATATCTGCTATAGATGATAAGACAGCATCGCGACATATACACAATCAACTGCATTCAGGGCCTCAAAGGCTTTGATTGCAACGCGTATGTCCAAATGCCCGAAGGCCCCGCGTGCGGTTATGCCAGCGGTTTCCGACTCATCTGTTTCAATATCCCATCTGATATAAGTTAGCCTCACTCGCAGGCCACTGAGATACAGCGACTGTCGGAAAGCATTTGCCAGGCTTCCCGACAGTCGTTTTTTTATGTCCATGATGGTATGACCTTCTCCACCACGATTAGCTGTGGACATGTGAATCTTCAACCAGCGCGAAAGCGCACAAATCAAACAGACAATGATCAGTTTCAAAAAATTCAGCTCCATAGAAAATGCCATCACCCGTGAATTCATGGAGCGGGTCGAGGCGGAGATGCCGTCCGACCTTGAATGGGTGGTGCAGGAGAAGGTGCATGGCGCCAACACCAGCTTCCTTTGCGACGGCGAGGAGGTGGGGTTCGCCAAGCGCACCTCCGTTCTTGCAGCCGATGAGAAGTTCTACGATTATCAGGAGCTTCTCGATCGCTACAGGTCGAAGGTGCTGTCTCTTTTCAGACGCATCAGGGAGAGTCATCCTGATGTCACATCCATCTCCGTCTTCGGAGAGCTGTTCGGCGGCCGCTACGCCCACAAGGATGTGCCGGCGGTGAAGGGCTTGACGCTCGTGCAGAAAGGGGTCAACTATACTCCGGGGCACGAGTTCTACGGCTTCGACATCTATGTCTTCGAGGGAGACGGTGGCAGCTACCTTCCGGTGGATGAGGTCAACGCCCTTTTCGAGGCCGAAGGCTTCTTCTACGCCCGCACACTCATGAGGGGCATATTGGCCGAGTGCCTGAAATATCCGAACGCCTTTCAGAGCAAGATTTCCGGCTGGCTCGGGCTGCCGGAGGTTGACGACAACATCTGCGAGGGCATAGTGATCCGTCCTGTGACTCCTCAGTATCTGCGCAACGGCTCGCGTGTGCTTATCAAAAGCAAGAACGCACGTTTTGCTGAGAAGAAGGGCGTCAAGGTGCGCAACAAGCTCTTCTCGGAGCCGGTGCCTTACAGCGACGAACTCAAGGCATTGATTCCGGAAGTGGAGGCATACGTCACTGAAAACAGGCTCAACAACGTGATCAGCCACATCGGGGAAGTGTCGTTGCCGAAAGACTTCGGCAAGATCATGGGTCTCTTTGCCAAGGACATTCTGGAGGATTTCCTCAAGGAGCATGGCGGAGCCTACACCGCTCTCGACAAATGCGAGCAGAAGTCGCTCAACCGCGAGCTCAATCGGCTCGCCACCGACTTCGTGAAGCAGACCCTCATGGGTAGGGCCTATATCATGGACTGACCTGCCGACATCCGGCCCCTGCTCCCAAAGCAGGGGGCCGGATTTCTGTCTTTTTAAGGGCGATGTGTGGCGGTCTCATAGATTTTTTATACTTTTGTGATGTGAACGCCATCTGATTGGCGCAACGTTTATGGAGTCATTGTCTCATTTCCGGTCGATCGACGAGCTGGTGAGAGTGCTCGACAGGGAGCAGAAGCTCTTCCGTGATATGTTTGAGCGGCGTAAGTCGCTCGCTTATCGTGCGGACTTCGCAATGGAGCTCGTCGACTACAAGAGGGAGCGCATACAGTTTCTGATAGACAATGGAGTGATACATGAAAACGGCGACTTCCTTGAGCTTGAGGATGTGTATATCCGGTTTTTCGAGGATGTGCTCGACATGAACGAGGAGATCAGTGTGGCGAGTGTGAGGGAGTATATCGACTCACTGAAAGAGAACATCAACTATTACCTTGAGGAGAGAAATGAGCACAGGCGCTTCCGTTATCGCGACAATGTGCGCAAGATTCTCCGCCGTATCGGACTCCGCACCTTGAAGAATATCGTAGACCTCAAGCGTAATGTCGATGTAGCCTACAAGCAGGAACCCAGTTACGAGGTGAAGAAGTTGCGTCTGGAGGATCTTGACCGGAAGCGGGCGAATATCAAGGTCTTGATGGGGGAGTGTGAGAATCTCATGGAGAAGGAGACCGTCTTTTTCAGCATGGCCGGCGACCCCGGGATGTTGCGTACATGCATGGACGTCAGAAACCAGTTTACGGAGGGAGACCATAACCTTCTTGAGATTGAGCGCCAGATCATCATCTATATCAATCAGATAGAGCAGCAGAGCGCTTTCTTCAAGAAGGTGAGACGCCTGAAATATCTCAAGGATCAACTCACATGGCGAGAGGACACCGACGTGCAGAGAGTGCTTGAGAATATGGATCCGGTCTGGATGGGGAAGCGTCCATACAACCGTCTGCTCCTCTCCACTGACATGCTGCGGAGCGACCGGGATGTTTACGACATCGTGCGCAAAATCGCCTCCAAAGCAGATGTGCGACGCCTGTCGCGCACTGAGGCCGAGCCGATCGGAGATGAGTTTCTTTACGCTGCAGCGGAGAAAGTGGAGCAGGTGAACATCAATGCCATCTGGAACGCATTCAAGGCCCAGGGCACCGATCTTTTCAGTTTCATAAGGAATTTCAACTACAAACGTCCTAGAGAGATGAGAGAGCATATCGTACTCTTCTGTCAGATGGCAACTGCCTTCAGCGACCGCCTGACCTTCAGCGACCGCTATGAATCAACCGACAACATTGAATACGCACTGATATATGCGAGCCAACACACAGAAAATACATGAGCGTCTGGGCAGAGGCGCCTTCATCACCGCCGACAGCACCGATCCCGATGTGAAGCATCTCTTCATCGACATTGAGGAGAACTGCAGCGATTATGCCGAATATTTCAAGGAGCTCGGCCTCAGGCTTGATGGTGGCGAAGGATATTACTACTTCTCCCGCCTCCGTGAGCCCAAGCCCTCGATTGAGCAGAAGCTGCAGAGTTTTGCCCAATGGGTCGACATAATCGATTTCCTCAAGACATTCGATATAAGTTTCGGTGTAGGCTACACATTCCGCGAGGCTGAGGTCATGGAGCGAATCAACCTCGATATCGAGCTCCGCGACAAGGCACGCAAACTCTTCCGCAAGCAGAAGTCCAATCAGGAGATTGTGGATAAGCTTCTGGATGAGCTCGTCTCTAAGGGATACGCGGAACTGGTCAACGAGCAGGACGGCTCCTATAAGGTGACATCCGCATTCCGCTACGCGGAAGACCTCGTGAACCTCATTACCATATACAATGAAGAAGACCCTGTCGACCATGAGACATCTGAATAAAATCATCTTCATCAACAGCGCCAATATTCCGTATGCCGAGGTGATGCTTGATGGCAACGTACATTTTTCAGGCACACAGGGCGTCGGCAAGAGCACCGTGCTCCGTGCAATCCTTTTCTTCTACACCGCCAGCCAGATGAACCTTGGCATTCAGAGAGGGCAGAAGACGTTTGAGGAGTTCTATTTTCCCAAGAGCAATTCTTATATAGTCTATGAGGTGAAGACCGACTACGGTTTCTATTCCATCCTGCTCAGCCGGAGCAAGGGGCGTCCTGTGTTCCGCTTCATAGACGCTCCCTACAATAAGGAATGGCTTATCGGTCCTGACCGTCGTGCTGAGAGTGATTGGATAAGAATCCGGGAACATATAGGGAAGCTCCCGGATGTCAGCGGCCAGATCGACGTATACGAAAACTACCGGGATATCATTTTCGGGAATTCCCGCAGTAAAGATCATCGTTATGATAAATACGCCATCGTAGAGAGCCGAAAATATCAGAACATACCTCGCTCTATCCAGAACGTGTTTCTTAACAGCAAGCTCGATGCCGATTTCATAAAGACCACCATCATCCAGTCGATGAGCGACACGGAAGACTCCATCAACCTTTCGGTCTATCGAAAGCAAGTGGCGGCCTTCGAGCGTGAGTTTGAAGATATTGGATGCTGGTATCAGAAAGATGCCAGGGGAGAGATAGCGGTCAGGACCAAAGCAGACAGGGTCATAACCCTCTATCGCTCACTTGTGGCTGTTGGCGAGGAGATGAAGGCCGTGTGGCATAGGCTCAATTTCTCTGTCTCCTCATCTCGCGACCGCAAGCCACTGCTTCAGGATGAGATCGATTCTCTTGGTGAGGCTATCGCAACAATCGACGGGAAGATCGAGGACTGTCATCTTGATTATGTGAAAAGCCATGATTCCTTGAAGGAGAAGATAGGAGTGTGCAACGCGAGGCTCAAGGACTGCCGTGAGAAGCGGAAACATTATGAAGGTATTGATATAAAATCCATTCTCGCGCTTGATGCGCGAGAACCTGAGCTTCTCGATGAGAAGAGGCGCAAGGAGTCGCTGCTGGGTTCTCTGGTGGAGGGCTCCGGCAATATCACAGATAAATACGCTAAAATCAGGGATGAGATAAAGGCGGAGCTTCAAGCTTACATCCTCCGGCGGAAAGAAGAGGAGCAGCAACGCCGTGAGGAGCATCAGATTCTATGTGAAAAACAGGCCACACTCCGTGACCGTCGAAAGAAGGAGCTGGATCAGACATATTCAGAATGGCTTACGGATTCCGACATCAGGATGGATGGATTGCGAGAAGAGCAGGCAAGGGCCGATAGGAGGCTTTCGGACCTGAGACACTGGCATCCTTTGGCTTCCGATATCGAGGCCGTGGAGGAAGAGATGCGTCAGTTTGAAGCGGAGGGAAAGCAGTTGGCAAATGATCTCTCTTCTGCGACCACAGCCATTGATACTCTGTATCGCGAGGCGGAAATGGAGGTCAGGCAGATTGAGACTGATTATGGTGGGAGAATCGAAGGAATCACGTCTGAACTCGCACGTATAAAGACTTCAATGGAAGAGGCACGTCAGGTAATCGACCGTTGGCAAGGCTCGCTTTATCAGTGGCTTGCCGACAACAAGCCTGGATGGGAAAGCACAATCGGCAAGGTCATTGACGAGCGAAACGTACTCTATGCCTCCGACCTGTCTCCACGTCTGTCGGAAGACTCTGGCTTTTTCGGTATCGAGATAGATCTTGATGCCCTCGAAGCACGCCATCGCACTCCTGACGACTATCGCGAGCAGCTCGGTCGGTTAACACGGGAAGCCGAGGCTGTAAAGCAGGAGTTGCAGCGGCTGCATAAGGAAAGGGAGGAGAATAAAGCGGCAATATCAAAATCCTATAACACTGAGATTGAAAAAAGAAAGCAGGAGAAGACCACACTTGAGTATAGAATCGGCCTCATCCCCGACAGGTGTAAGGATGCCGAGACACGCCTGCGGATGCTCCGCCAGAAGGAATCCGGGCTTGTGGAAGAAGAACGTATAAAGCGGCAGAATGCTTTAAATGATGCTGTGCTTGCCATTGACAGGGAGAAGTCAGAGCGGCAGCGGCAGAGGGCGAAGCATGATAATGATGTCAAGTGCGTCGACAGCGGGTATAGGGCTGCGGTAAGGGAGAGTCGGAAAGACCTTGATGATATTCAGCGTCAGCATAAAGATGAATATGAAGACAGGAAGCGAGACGTGGAGTTGAGGTTGAAGGCTGTGGATGCTGATGAATATGAGGAGCTCAAGGGTAAAGGAGTTGATACATCGGCGATAGATGAATGCCGTCGTCAGATCGCGGCCGTGGAAGCCACGCTCAAGACAATATCCGACAACAAGGGGAATGTCTTCGCCTATAGAAAGGATGAGAAAGAGCTCTTCACACGTGAGCCTGAGTTCAGGCAGGAGAAGCAGTCGCTTGAGGCTAGGGATGCCTCCTTGTCGCAGGCGTATGCCGACAGGCGTGCCAGACTGGAAAAGGAAAAGGCATCGAAGGAAAATAGTTTAGCAGACCGCAGACGTTCGCTCGAGATTGTCGAGGAAGGGCTATGGCAGTTCAAGCAACTGTATAAGATTGAGAATATATTGCCCGAGGCTCTGCTTAATGATGACCGCGAGGAGAAAAACGGCATTCAGTGTAAGGAGCTTGTGGCACAGATGCGAGGTGCCGTCAACCGCCAGCGTCAGAAGGAAGAGGAGATGAAAAGGGCAGTCAATTCTTTCTTGTCGCATTTCGGCGTGGGCAACACCTTCAATTTCCCTATCCCCAGATATTATGATGAATACATGGCTTTTGCCGCAAGCCTGCTGGAATTTGTTGCCGACAATAAGATCGATGTCTACCGAGAGCGTATAAGCTCCCACTACAGCAGCATCCTCGGCAGTATCTCACGCGAGGTGGGAATGCTGATTAACCATTCGGCGGAGATTAAGGGTATACTCAATGAGGTGAACAAGGATTTTCGGGATAAGAATTTTGCCGGCGTGATTCGCTCGATAGAGATGAGGGCAGAGGAGTCGAGCGACAGAATGATGCGTCTGCTACGCTCTATTCATGATTTTATGAGCGACAACAATCTTGCGATAGGGGAGATAAACCTATTCTCCGGTGATGAGCGGGATGAGGTCAATCTAAAGGTAGTCGACTATCTTAAGAAGTTTATGACTCAGCTTCAGAATGAGCCGGCTCGGACCGCTTTGACGCTTTCCGACACATTCACCCTTCAGTTCAGGGTCAAGGAAAACGATAACGACACCGGTTGGGTGGAACGCGTCAGCAATGTCGGCTCCGACGGCACCGATATTCTTGTGAAGGCGATGGTCAATATCATGTTGATTAATGTTTTCAAGAAGAAGGCCTCACGGGGAAGTGATGATTTTGTGATCCATTGCATGATGGATGAGATAGGCAAGCTTCATCCGAGCAATGTCAAGGGAATCCTTGAGTTTGCCAATGTACGCAACATCTATCTGATCAACAGCTCTCCGATGGGCTACAATGCCGATAGCTATAGGTATAACTATCTGTTGACTAAAGACAATAGGTCGCAGACCAATATAAAGCGTCTTGTCACTGTAAACCTCTGACGATGATATCAAGGACTCAGTTTGAATGCCTGCAAAAACTGGTTGATGGCGGGGAAGTGGCGGCAAGCAGGCTTAGAAGCGATATCGCCGATGAGTTGCTTGCTGAAGGATACCTCACGGTGAAGGCACATGGATGCAGACGGCTTTATTCGGCTATCAATCCGTCGGCATTGAAGAATTTCCTCAGCAACCGGTTTGACGAGCTCCGTGATTTTGACTCTGCGCCTCTGATTATTTCCGACCGCACCACACGTGGCCGCCAAGCTAAGGTATCCGGCAATTCTAAGGCGGTGGCTGTGCGCTCTTGCCCTGGATTCCCAGTCAACTGTTATGAGCCGATAGAGTGTCGATTGAATGGCCATGAGATTGTCATTGCTCCGACTGAGGGTAGTTTCGTTTTCATCAACGGCTGGCAAAGCTTCTCCATCCCGGCAGATGTGACGGTCGTAGGTGTAGAGAATATGGAGAATTTCATCCGTATCAGAAACCAGCGGAGACTTTTCTCAAAATACATGGATTCCCATGGCTTTGGCCCACGTCTGCTCTTCGTGTCCAGATATCCGCAGTCTGACGATCTGCGCTTGTGGCTTCAGATCATTCCTAACCTGTATGTCCATTTCGGAGATTTCGACCTTGAGGGTATTGAAATCTTTCTCACGTCTTTCCATCGTTATATAGGAGAACGTGCCTCGTTTCTGATTCCCGACGACATAGAGGAGAGACTGGCTTCCGGATCTACGCTTAGATACAATATGCAATACGCTTCAACCCGAAATGTCTCAACCGACATTCCTGAGCTGCAGAGGCTCATATCGCTGATTCGTCGCTATCGCCGCTGCTACGACCAGGAGGGTTACATCGACTTGTGATTATCTATCATATTTGATCCGGAATTTGGCGAGGATGCTTTTGAAGTAGTCCTGGGCCGTAAGGCATGTGTCCATCAGGTAGCCCTTTATGTGAGGCCAGTTTCGCAGCCCGTTGTAGTAATATATCTTCAGTTCTTCCGTGATGATAAAGGGGACATGACCGTTTCGCAGACACTCGCGGAACATTATGAGGCGACCTACACGGCCATTGCCGTCTTGAAAAGGATGTATGGCCTCAAAGCGCTGGTGGAAATCTATGATGTCTTCCAGTGATGGTTGCCTTATGGCATTGTATTCTATCAGGAGAGCCTTTATTTCCGCATGCACTTTCTCCGGCTCCGTGGTGTCGTTGCCCCCCACCTCATTGGGCAGCTTTTTATAGTCACCAACCATAAACCAGTCCTTTCGTTCATCCGAAGTGCCTGATTTCAACAGGTAATGTATGCGCTTTATGTAGGCCTCGGTCAGTTTTCCGTCAGTCTCGTCGATTATAAAGTCGATGGCTCTGAAATGATTGGTGGTTTCGATGATGTCGTCAACATTCACCGCATTGTCGGTGACTCCTATTGTATTGGTCTCGAATATATAGCGGGTCTGGTCATGTGTAAGCCGGCTTCCCTCGATATGGTTTGAATTGTAGGTAAGGTCTATCTGGATGCGATGATAGATGCCGCCCTTGAGTTTTGCAGCCTTCTGTTCCCTTAACGCCATTAATAGAGGAGAGGGTTCTTTTATTTTCTTTCGGTCTGGGTGCTTGGCGTCAGATGGGATGTTCCATGTCTTTCCCACGAGATAAGCCCCGGGTATTTTTCCCTGTGCGCAGTAGTTCCTGACGGTCCGGTCGGAAACGCCATTCAGCTGTGCCCATTCTTTTACTGACATATATTCCATTATATCGGCAAGTTTTTTGTTGAAAAACTACGACAAAGATAGCAAAGCTTGCCGATATCGGCAAGTTTTTGGGGCTATGTATGCCTCATTTGAGGTCGTATCGGATGAGCCCGGTGCAGCCGGCGGCTACCTCGCCGATGATTTTCTCATTGCTTCTTCTGTGTGCGGTATGCGCGTTTGGAGTTCTTTTTGCGGTTGATCATGTCAAGCTCCGCCATGGTGGCGAATTTCGGGGTGCCGAAGAGTCCTTTGACCTCCGCAGTAAAGCCGATGGACATGGCGAGGCTTACGAGGGAGTCAAACGCGATCAGCCCCGTTCTCTCGAAACGGGCCACGGTCGACAGCGGCACTCCCGAGAGCTCTGCCACACGCTGACGCGTAATGTTTTTCTCCACGCGGCGCCTTCTGAAATTCTCGGCTACCTGCATGGCGATATCCTCCGGATTGTCGAGAGTGAACCCCTCCAATAGTGCCAACAGGTTATTTGTATTGCCATCATTAGCCATAATACTGATAATATCTTGTTACAAAGATAACGAATAAATCCGAGGCATGCAAGTGTGTATCGGCAAGTTTTTTTGTTGAAAAACTACGACAAAGATAGCGAAACTTGCCGATATCGGCAAGTTTCGCTGAGCACTCGTCTATGTGAGATATAGTTTATGGTATGTTATCAGCGGATAGAGGCGATGAATGCCTCCATCTCCGGGAGGTGGGCCTCGATTTCCTGGAGCAGCCTGAACTGCGCTTTCGAGCGCACTAAGTTATGCTCCGGATAATTAATCTTGTAGTAGACGTCGCCGTTGAGGTAGTCGGTCAGGAATCTCACCGTCTGCATGTAGGCGAAACGCTCTGCCGCATATGGAAGGTTGGCGATCTCCACATCCGTCAGGAAACCGCCGGCCGACGCCAGATATCCTTCCGTGAACGCCTTGAAGATCTCCATGTCCCACTCCACATGAGAGAGGTCGTGGTCATCCTCGTCGCCTTTGTTGGCTGCCGTGCGCAAGAAGTCGCCGTAGTCGGAGAAGACAAACGACGGCATCACCGTGTCGAGGTCAATCACGCAGAGCACCTCCCCGTCGCGGTCGAAGAGCATGTTGTTGATCTTCGTGTCGCAGTGGCACACCCTTTTCGGAAGCTTCCCTTCCCGGTGTAGCCTCTCGGCGAGGCAGGCGTGAGAGCTTCTCTTTTCCAGCTCCTCGATCAGCCACTCCACCGATGCGCGTCTTCCAGCCCTGTCGGCTTCCGCTGCCTCGCGAAGCTGGCTCAGGCGCAGCTCCATATTGTGGAAATCGGGAATGCTTTCCTTCAGTTCAGCAGGAAGGTCGGAGAGCATCTCCTGAAAGCGTCCGAAAGCCTCTCCCGCATGCCGCGCGTTCTCCGGAGTCACCGCCTCGCGGGTCTCGGCATTGTCGATCAGCAGCTCTACGCGCCAGTAGCTATCCCCGTCGAAGAGGTATGTCTTCCCTGTCTTCCGGTCGGGAATGAGACGTATCACCTTGCGGTCGATGTCCTGTTCGCCGGCCTTCTCCAGCTTTCGGCGCAGATGGTCGGTCACCGTCTCTATGTTGCGTTGGAGCGTGTCGACGTCTGTGAATACGTTATGATTGATGTGTTGTAGTATATAGCCCGACCCCGGCAGGTCGGGCGCCGACACCTTGAAGGTGTCGTTGATATGCCCGTTGCCTGTAGGCGTGATGGAGAGGCTGTCTGACTCAATGCCGAACCACCTCAGAATCTCCTTCTTCTCCATCATTTCTTTTTTTTGTCACGTTTGGCTTTCTCGGCGGCGCCTTTCTCCTTAAGCCTGGCTGTGAAAGCCTGCGCTTTGGCGAGCGACTCGCTTTCCTGCTCCGGAGTGGCGAAGGCGTGGCGGTAGCCCTTGGTGCGCTGCCAGTCGCCGCGGGTGAAGTCGGGCATGGCCACCGGTGCGCAGCCGTGGTCCATCGACAGGGAGCCGAGCTCGGCGAGCGAGCACCATTCGGCGAGGTCGTAGACGTCCATGTCGAGCGGCAGACCGTTCTGCAGACAGTATATCAGTCGGCTGTCCATGATGAAGTCCATGCCGCCGTGGCCGCCGACCTCCTTGGCCATCTCGCCGTATTTCTTGAGTATAGGATGCTGGTATGCATTCTCGAGGGCCTCCTTCTCCTTGTCTTCAAGGAAGGTGTGGGCCGAGAGGTTCTCTATGTCCACCTCAACGCCGGCGTCGGAGAGCTGGCTGCGGCCTACGGCATATCCCTCCACGGGGTATTTGTTGGCGAATCCTTTGGTGCCGGTGAGCTGGTAGAGGCGGTTGTATGGCTGTGGCGTCATCACGTTGTGCTGGATTTCGATCACCTTGCCGTTCTCGGTGCGTATGAGGGTTGTGGTGTGGTCGCCGTTGCGGAATGAGTCGCAGGTGGAGTCGGCCATCTCCTTCACGAGCTCGCGCCCGTTGAACGAGCGTGTGTCCATAGCCACGAGCGTCTTCATGCGGTCGCCGCGGTGTATGTCCATGGCCTGTGCCACCGGGCCGAGGCCATGTGTGGGATAGACGTCGCCGCGATGGCGCATGTTGTAGTCGAGGCGCCAGCCGAGCTTGTCATCGGGCCCCTTCTTCCAGTAATGCTTCCAGAACGGGCTGAGGTCGTGGATGTAGGCTCCCTGGGCACGCACGATGTCGCCGAACACACCCTGTTGCGCCATGTTGAGGGTGTTCATCTCAAACCAGTCGTAGCAGCAGTTCTCCAGAATCATGCAGTGCTTCTGCATGCGCTCGCTGAGGTCCACGAGGTCCCAGCAGTCGTTGAGCGTCATGGCCGAGGGCACCTCGATGGCCACGTTCTTGCCGTTCTCGAGGGCGCATTTGGCGATGGGCACGTGATGCAGCCAGTCGGCCGCTATATACACGAGGTCGATGTCGGGGCGCTTGCAGAGCTCCTTGTAACCCTCCTCGCCGTAGTAGACGTCGGCCTCCGGCATCGACGCGTCGCGGAGGTATTTCTGGCAGTCGTCGGCCCGCTCCTTCTCATAGTCGCAGAGGGCCTTGATCTCGATACCGGGGATGTATGTGAAGCGCTCCACGGCTCCGGGTCCCCTCATGCCGAGTCCCACGAAGCCGACCCTCACCGAGTCCATGGCCGGGAGGGCGAGGCCAAGCACGCTTTTCTGGCCGCGCTGGCGTTCCGGCGACGCCACCTCGATGGTGCCGCCGTTCCATTTCCATTCCGTGCCGTATTCATTAGTCTCTGTCTGAGCGAGCATGGCGCCTGGCGCCGCAAGCATTGCAAGGCTGAGGCCTAATGCAATCCTATTGAGTATTTTCATGATGTCTGAATGTTAGTTTTTGCAAAATTATAAGAAAACCCTGACATTTCCACGCCCTCCGGCGAAAAAATAGACTTTTCATAGACAATCGGGTCAGGTATGCGCCTTTTTGCGGGCCGGATAGCAGGGTATTGGATATTTTGACTAATTTTGCAGTTTCAACAATCTATCATCACGAAACGAATATGGGAAATTCCTTATGGCGATGCCTCATTCTCGCCATGGTCTGTATGATGGCCGCAGCCTGCGACGACACTCCCGACGGCCCTGTGTCTCCCGGTGAGAACGACTCCTTTGCCGGGCTCAACCGTAAGATCATACTCGACCATGAGACCGAGGACTTCAGCTTCAGCGACATAATATGCTACATCAAGGCTCCCGACGGCTCCGTCATCACTCGCCACGGACGCCACGCCCTGACCGGTGGCACTTCCGTGCTCGACCTCGACAACGGTCTCAAGGACGGTGAATACCGTCTCCTCTCGATAGTGGGGCTGGAAATCACCGGCGGCGACACCATACGCCATGAATACGGACTCGGATGCCGGGTGGAGCTTTCCGACGGTGCTGTGGCGAAAATCCTCGACGCCTACAGCCGGGTGATGCGCCTCTATGGCGAAGGCACGGTCGATGACCCCTTCATCGTGTCGAGCTCCGACCATTTCAAGCGCATACGCTCCATAGCCAACGACCAGATGAAGAACAACCTCCTCTTCGAGAAGACCCATTTCCTCCAGACCAACGACATCGACATGGACAAGGCGTCGTGGGATTCAGACCATGACTTCGGCTGGATCGCTGTAGGCAACATCCCCAACAATCCCTTCCGTGGCGTATACGACGGCGCCGGCTACGCTATAAGCAATCTCTGGTCTGCCCGTCCCGGTTCGGCCGGAGTCGCCCTTTTCGGATATACCGAGAAGACGGTGCTGAAAAACATCCGCATGGAGAATCCACGCATGGAGGGTAATTTCGCAGTGGGTTCGATTGTGGGCGGTGCCGTGACCGGCGGTGACTCACGCGACAGGACGGCCCTCTTCGGCTGCACGACACGTGGCGGCTATGTGAGGGCCTCCGACGGCAGCGTGGGTGCCGGCGGCCTTGTGGGGGAAGTTGACCTCAACGGCGTCATCCTCATGGACAGCTGCATCAATGCCGGCACCCCCGTGTCGGGCTCATACGCAGTAGGCGGTCTGCTCGGCGCCGGCTCGCTATATTCTCAGTCGTATATACAGAACTGCGCCAATCATGCCAGCGTGACATCCGACTTCACCGGTGCCGGGGGTATGGCCGGTTCCGTCGACTCCCTCTATGTGGTAAGCTGCGTGAATCTCGGCGACATCAGCGGCTCAAGGGCATATAATCCTTCCGACAATAACAACGGCGGCTTCGGCACCG
>OGQO01001429.1_pt1 | contig 21825 bp, 10 predicted proteins | sample 1553241 | NCBI WGS metagenome assembly OGQO01 (sample SAMEA2579933, study PRJEB22360) | human gut metagenome | biome: human gut; feature: human-associated habitat; material: faeces | place: Denmark | collected 2008/2010
GTTCTTCCACATTATTAACGTGTACCAAGAATTCAGTAATAGTTTTAAAACCTTCAGCTGCCCCTTTAAACTCTTCTAATACATCTTCTAAATCATCAATATCCGTGTCTTCTATTGATACATAATCATAGTATAGTTTATTGACTAATTTATAAAATAAATATCTTTTGGTATTTGAATCACCATCAAACATTTCTTTTATTCTATCGTTGTCAATATAATCAATTATTGCTTTTGCAAAAGATACATCAATTTCGAATTTCTCATTGTCAAAATTGCACCTTAATACGCCATTTTCATCTTTTTGTAAATTATTTTAGTAACTCAATATTTGCGAGTAAAAATAATTTTTCAATAAAGCGCCAAATTGAACTATGTAAATCTTGTTCATTAGTAGCATATATTTTGGAATTAAAACACCTATCTTCAAAATTTATTCCTATTTTTGATATTTGTTCTTTAAAATCATCGGGATTAATATACATTGTTTCCCAATAGTCAGTAACAGAATGGCAATCGCTTATAATGTAAGTATTTTCTTCATCAGTTGGTTCAATGTATAAGGCCACACTTTCATCATAATTTTTAAAGAAAATTAGTGTAGTAATGATTATACGATTTTCAAAAGTACGTAAAAATGCTCCTAACTTACAATTTTTTACTGCTTCATATAAATCCAACATATTTCACATATTTTAATAATTAGTAGCCTTTACTTCAAAATAACTTTGAGGATGAGCACAAACAGGGCATACTGTAGGTGCATTTTCACCTATATGAATATGACCACAGTTACGGCATACCCATACTGTAACACCTGCCTTAGCAAAAACTTGAGCGGTTTCAATATTTTCAAGTAATTTACGATATCTTTCTTCATGAGCTTTTTCGATTGCGGCAACACCTTCAAATTGTTTTGCAAGGGCCTCAAAGCCTTCTTCTCTAGCAGTTTTGGCAAATTCTAAATACATTTCTGTCCATTCATAGTTTTCACCTTGAGCTGCTGCAAGCAAATTCTCTTTAGTATTTCCTAATTCACCTAGCGCTTTAAACCATAATTTTGCATGTTCTTTTTCATTTTCGGCAGTTTCTAAAAATATTGATGCTATTTGCTCATATCCTTCTTTTTTGGCAACACTTGCAAAGTAAGTATATTTATTGCGAGCTTGCGATTCTCCTGCAAAAGCAGTCATTAAATTTTGTTCAGTTTTAGATCCTTTTAAATTCATATTAGTTCCTCCCTTTTTTTATTTTACTATATTATAAGTATATTATATTTTCAACAATATTTCAAGCAAATTATTAATACTTTATTTTTTTCTATTTACTTAATATTTTTTTCATTAAAAAACACACTAGATGTTTTCATCTAATGTGTTTTTTCGTAACCTATTCTACTAATGTGAATGTGCAATTTCCACTTGTAATATCACCAGTAATAGTTAATAAATCATTTACATTTACATCCTTAAAGAATTGATTAGAAGGATTTTCTGAATTAATCATGATGTAATAATCACAACTATCGAATGATTCAGCAACATTTATATCTTTTTTACCAACTACACGGTAATTATCGCCTTCTTTTACGATTTTAACAATGTAATAGTATAAATATGAACTTCCTTTGCCTAATGAATCATATGAATATAAAATAGCACTATTTTTATACACATTTTCGTCCCATACGCCAGAATTGTATGCACCAATTGTAACACGTCCTTTAGGTTCTGGTTCTGGATGTTCTACATCAATTGTTCCTGTATATTCAATTGAATTATAATCACAAATTGCTTTTTCAAAAATTTGTGATAATAGTGTAGTTCCTTTATATTTATAATGTAGATAGTCATTTAAATATAATTTGTAGTTGTCTTCTTGTACATATTCATCAAGTGGAATAACACCAAGATTATGCTTTTCAGCAAAAGCTCTTATAGCTTTGTTATAAGCTATTCTTCCTTCTTCAGTATATTTCATTCCAGTATATTCAGTATAGCCAAGTGTACAAACATATACTTGAGTTGCACATAAGTTATAAATTTTTGACAATATCATTTCATATGCGGCAACGAAACTTTCTACGCTAAAGCCAGAGCATAAATCATTTGTACCTAAATATAGAATTACAATATCAGGATTACCATTTTGAATTAAAGTATTAATTCTAGCATCGCTACAACCAGCACTTTCATCTGTTCCTATAGCAGTAGATCCACTCCAAGAGTTATTAACGCCAAGTATCATATTAGTATTATTAATTAATTGACCCCACCAAGTTTTATCAACTGTTCTTACATCTTGACAATAAGTAGGATAATAGAATCTTCCAACTTGACCATAATAACTATTCATCGGTGAACCATCTTGATAGAATGTTGAAATACTATCGCCTAAAATTGAGATTCTCTTTCCTGCAAGTTCAGTGTATTTAATTTCCTTAACTGTAGATTGGTAAACAGCTGTATAAACTACATCACCTGTTACTGGAGCTATTTCTTTATCCCAACCAATAAATTCATAAGTACGTTTTTCATCTTCTGGTCTTGTTGGATCTTCAGGAGCTGTTGGTAATGTTCCATATTCTACTTCTTCTTCAGAAAGTATGGTGCCATCAAAGTCAACAAATTTATAAGTATATTTATTTTTAGTGCTTGTATATTGAGCAGTATAAACTACATCACCTGTTACCGCAACAATTTCTTTATCCCAACCACTAAATGTGTATGTAAATTCTTTAGTAGCTGGTCTTGAAGGATTTGTAGGAGCAGTTGGTAATGTTCCATAATCTACTGTTTCTGATTTTAATACTTTTCCATCAGAATTAACAAATTTGTAAGTGTATTGTCTTTTTACTTCTCTGTATTGAGCAGTGTATACTACATCGCCTGTTACTTCAACAACTTCTTTATCCCAACCGATGAATTCATATGAGAATTCAGCAGTTCCTGACTTTTCAGGATTAGCTGGTATATTAGGTAATGTACCATAGTCTACCTTATCTTCTTTTAATATACTTCCATCAAAATTAACAAACTTATAAGTATATTTTCTCTTTGTTTGTTCAAATTTTGCGGTATAAGTTACATCGCCTGTTACTGCAACAACTTCTTTATCCCAACCAACAAATTCATAAGAGAATTCGTCAGTATCCGCTTTTGTTGGAGTAGCTGGAGCAGTTGGTAATGATCCATATTCAACTGATTCTTCTTTTAATACACTTTCATCATGATTTAAGAATTTTACAGTGTATTTTCTTTTTACTTCTTTATATTGAGCTATAAAAGTTATGTCACTTTCAAGTTTTCCAACTTCTTTATCCCAACCGATAAATTCATAAGAGAATTCATCTGTACTAGCTTTAGTTGGATTTGCAGGAGCAACAATTGTGCTACCCCTTTTGCCTGTTCCTTCTGATAAAACTGTGCCATCTTCATCAACAAATGTATAAGTGTATTGTTTAGCACAACCCACCAAACTAAATGCAAGTGTTAATGTAAATACAAAAATAAAAAATGATGCAAATAATTTCTTCATGTCTACCCTTCTTGTTATTTATTTTTTAAAAATAGTTAATAATTCTATTTTCAACTACATTCAATCATTTTTAGACATTTAAAGCAACAAAAAAACATTACCTTAATATGGATGAGTATAATAAAAAAGGCTATAACAGCCTTTTCTTTTAAACGAGAATAATTATTTTAATAATTAATTTTTTATGTGATAATTGTAAACACCAACTAGGCTTTAATTACAAATATCATTGAAAGTATAACTATACTACTAACTATTATTGCACCAATAAGTTTTTGTGCAGAACTACTATTTTTTAAATATGATCTATCTAATATGGCACATACCACCATGCCTGACGTGAATAAAATTAAGTTCATATAGTAACTATCAGAAATTATAGGTATTAATTTGTATTTTACAATAAATGGAGCTAATATAGCAATAATTCCACAAATAACACAGCATCCAATTATAAGTATTTTTTGACTTTTTTTCATTGTATTTATCCTCTCTTTCCATTATTTTTTGCTTTTAAAAAAATAATTAAATCTAAGTATTTATCATTGATATATTTAATAAAACTATTAATTAAGTTTTTGCTTTACACAATAAAGAATTTAGTCAATTATATCTATTACAATAACCACTTTATAATACGGATTATATTTATATGTTCCAGTTATAGTAATTTTTCCTGTTTTTTTTGCTGTTATTGTTCCATAGGAAGATACTGCCGCTAAACTTGAATCGCTTGATTTCCATACAAAATCTTGAATGCTTGTTGATGGACTGTCATCACCCAAACAAATTAATCTAGTTTTACCTACATGCATAGCTACTTTGGGATTATTTGCTACTTCAATAGCCATACCACTGCTAGATGCAACTTCTGTACCGCATGTCGTTCCACCGATTCTAACATCCATACCATACTTTAAATAAATATTTTCTGTCCCTACATATGGTATTATATCAATTTCAATAACCCCAACTATTGTTTTATCCGCATTATAAGTAGCAGTAATTATTACTCTTCCTGGACTTATTGCTGTTATAGTACCATATTGACTTACTATTGCTATATTTTCATTTGATGATTTCCATTCATACTTTAATCTTGAAGTTTTATCTGGAGCGGTTGAGCCTAAATAACAAATTCTAGTGAATCCAACAGTTATTATATTACCAGCATATTTTCCTCCATTTATTTTCACTTCACTTCCTATTGCAACATTTTGATTTAAATCAGTTATTAATTCAAATTTGCGTGAAATATATTTTTTAAACCCAATTGACACAGCTCCATTGCTAGTTCCATTTAAATAACCAAAGTAAATTTTGTCACCTGCTGTAACTGATACATTGAATTCTCTATTTGAATTATATTTAGAAAAAAATGTAGAATCTACTAATGCTAACGTTCCATCGGTTTCTTTTAAAACATAAAATGAAATATTTTTTTCACAATCACCAATATAATCTAGATTAAATGTATATATTCCAGAATTTTTTACATTCCAAAAATAAAAACTATCCCCATAAATTATAGATTCTTCATTATAATAATTTTCATTACATTCAATTTCTATCGGTTCAAATAAACTAATAATTAATGACAAAGCATCTACTGTATAATCATTAAAATTTATCTCAATATTATATGTCTTGCTTTTATCTACATAAAAAACCAATATATTTGAGTTTTGAATACTCGTAGCTTCATTATTATATCCATTCAATAAAAATTTCTCAATTACTTTATTTCCATTTAAAATTTTTATTGTACCATTAAGATAATGTGTATCGTATTGCGAAATACTATTAAGTTTAATATAATAAAATCCACTATTATAAGAATAAAATGAAAATGTCTTTTTTCCATTATGCATATGAGATAAGACATCCTTTGGAATATCTATTGAAATAGCTGTATTATTTGTAATATGTGAATAATAAATTAAATTAATCGTTTTATTTGTTGTAGTATTATCTGTAGAAATTACTTCTAAATAATATTTTCCTTTTGATAATACAGGTGTCATAATAACATCTATACCATCGTTATTTCCAGTTAATCTAATTGATGTAATTTCATTCATATTGCAATCATATAGTTTTAATGTTGATCCTAATGATGAAAGTGTTTTAAAAGTATAATATCCACTACACTGTACAGTTAACTCAACAAAAACAGAATTAAACTTTTTTAAATTAAGAGTCAATGGATTATTAGTGTTATTGCTCTCACAATTAATTTTGATATAATAAGTTAGAATTAAATCTGCATCTTCACCTTTTTTACCTACAGTACCATTTTCGCCATTTTTACCTATAGTACCAGCTTCACCGCCAGAACCTCCTAACCCGCCTGTTCCTCCTAAACCTGGTATTCCATCATTTCCATGATATCCCAATAAAATATCAGAATTGATAGCCGCTGAGCCAATTCCAGAATTTCCACCATTTCCGCCATTGCCACCATTTCCGCCATTGCCAGGATTACCAACACCTGTTATTGGACTAGACGAAATGTCTGATGCTCCATTGCCACCATTTCCGCCATTGCCACCATTTCCGCCATTGCCACCATTTCCGCCAATAAATCTTGCATTACAATTTGCATAACTAAATGTTGAAATAGTATATACAGCAAAGGCTCCATTTCCTCCATGTTGACCATTTTCACCATCAGTTCCATTACCACCATTACCACCATTTTCAGGATTAAAAATACTGCCATATGGATAATCATCACTATCAAAACCATTTTGACCATTTTGACCATTTTTTCCACTATAACCATTGCCACCATAGATATTAATATCTCCACCATAAATGATTAATTTATATGCTTTAATACCGTAACATCCATTTCTTTCATTACTATGTATGCTATTTATTCCATCCCCGCCAATCAAAGTATTATTACCTTGACAATTTAAATATAATGTATACTCACCATTTCCAGCATCAATTGCATTGCATTGATTAGGTGCTCTAAAAGAAACATTTTCTAAATTTATAACCAAACTTAAATCTCTATCGTTTATACATACACTAGCGTTAAAAGTTTTATTATTATTACAAATAAATGTAACTTGTAGTACCCTTTCATCTATAACAAATTTTATATCACGCTCAGTATTAAGATTATCAAGATATAATATTATACATTTATCATTTAATATATATACATCTTTATTATCAGTAGCATATATTTCACTGCATATCCAATTGGCTACTAACGTCACATCTTTATACGTTCCTGGTACAATGGTTTCTATTTTAACGCCATTAATTGTCCAGCAATCAAATACAAAACCATATTTAGTCGGTTTATCTAAAATTATTATGTCATCTGAATAAAATGATTGTGGATTATTGATTGAATTTTTTCCTCCATTCAATTCATAGTCAATAAAGTATTTATTTTTTTCGAATACAGCATATAATACCGAATCGTTAGTTTTATCCCAAGGAATTATTGCATTACCATTGGAGTCTGAATATTTTTTGTAAAATTTACTAGGTCCATCATACCACCCCAAAAAAGTATAGCCATTTTTTTGTACAATAGGGAAATCAATCATTTCTCCATAGGCTACTTTTCTTGAATTTATTTCAGGATTTAATTCATTATAGTTGAAATACAATTTATATTGAGATTCTTTATATTTTGCTACTAATTCAACATTTTCTTGCCATAAATCAAAAATATCACCATTCTTATAGGTTTTTCCTGTTAAAGCACTATACCATCCTATGAAATCATAACCAATTTTATCTGGAACATTAAAATTTTCTATGATTGAACAATATTTTAGAGAAGTAGTTTTATATAAATTTTCATCATCAAATAGTTTAACACTAATCCATTTGGATAATATATTGTTTATATAATTAGTATATAAACGATTATGTTTATACGCATCTTCGTTTATACTTGGAACATAAATTCTTAAGTTATCATTTTTAGTAATACTATTTTGATAAATAATAGGTTGATTATTGTTTAAAATATAAACATAAATTAAGTTAGGACATCTAACAAAAGCATGATTTGAAATTGTCTCAATATTAGAATTAGGTTTAAAATATATTGAATTTAATTTAGCAGATTCAAATGCATACTCACCAATATATGTTATATTATCAGGAATTTCATATTTTGTAGCATTTTCAATGCTATATTTTATTAATGCTGAACCTAAAAATATTATGTTTTTATTTTCAATCCATTTTGTAGCAATAAATGATTGAATATTGGCTTTTTTTACATTATCACCACCATTAACATTTGTTAAATTAGTACAATTAAAAAATGCATAATCGCCTATTTCAACTACACTATTCAAATTAATTGTAGTGATATTACTATTATTATAAAATGCGTATTTATTAATTTTTAATACAGTGTCAGGAACGTTGAATAAGCCACTTGCATAAGATAGTTTTAACTCTGTCATTGTCTTATTATATAAAGTATAATTTGAAACACAAAAACTTGTATTATTACTATTAATATCTATTCCTGATATATTTGTCGACAAAAATGCATTTTCTCCAAAATCTTTTAGATTATCAGGTAATTTGAAAATTCCACTTAAATTTGTACAATTTGCAAAGGCATAATTGCCTATTTTTTCTACTTGCATTGGAATCGCAATATTAAATATATTTGTACATCCTGAAAATGCTGAATCATCAATTGTTTTTAATACGGATTTTTCTGAAAATGTAATTGACTCTAAATTTGTACAGTTTTCAAATGCAGATTTACCTATAATTTCAACTGTATTAGGAATAACTACTTCTGTAATCATTGAGTTACCATACATATTATTTGCAAATGCGCTATCACCAATTTCAGTCACCATTTTTCCATTAATATGACTTGGAATATTAAGAGTACCACTAATTGAATTTCCTATATATGCATTTATACTAACAGTGTTATCTGACTTAACAAAATATTCATATTCACTGTTAATTTCTAAACCTACTGAAATTTCAGATATAATATACGTACCTAACTCCTTATCCCTTGCCTCTAAATTATGAACTACTGCTGGTGAATAATCCACTGATAACGCATCAAAATTAGCATTTAAATTAGTAAATGCTTTTACCACTGTATTAAAACCTTTATATCTTTTACCATCTAATGGGACTAAGCCTTCATAGCCTAATTGTGATCCTAAATCTACTAAACAATCATTATACCATGAAACAAAAGGTGGATGATAATCTAAATTTATTTCATTTGTTATAATCTGTGCCAAATCGTCTATTGCGGTATAACTTAAATCAATATTTGTTTCAAGTTCTGACAAAGCACCTGATATAATTTTAATAATGCCTGCTTTAGTAACACCAACAGGTGAAACGTATAATGATAGCATTCCTGCTTCGACTATTGTTATTACACCATGAGTAAGTGCCCTAAATGTTTCCTTATCAATGCCAATTTCATTTTCTATATATTCCAAACTTTTTTCATTTGTCAAACCTGCGCGAAGTGCGGATAAACTACTGTAGCTTCCAATGGCCAGCACATTAATGTTTGAGTATAAACTTTCATAATTATCATTCCATCTTGACATATACTTTTCGTATACTACTTTATCTGTGATTTCTTTTTCGGATTCTTTCGATGCAAAAGCTCCTTTAAGAATATGCAAATCAATCGATGCTGTTGTTGAACCAGTATAAGGAGTCCCCAAGCTATAAATTGAATGTACTAAATCAGGATGATCAAGTGCATATTGCATATTGGTTATTCCTCCTCTTGAATGACCAATCAAATTCATTTTTGGTAAAGTACCATTATTTAATTTGGATATATCATACACAATTTTGCTAATAGCATAGTTAAATTGGGTATAAACGCCTTCATTTTTCCCATTACTAATTGTTTTATTAGCCTCAAAAACGATTATAGAATGTTTGGAAATATCTGTTATTTTTTCAATCAAATTGCCTACATATATTTCACTACTAATACCTGTTATACCATTGTATACTTGTTCAGTAATATCGTACATTACTAAGTTATTAGTATCATCATATTTTACCCAATAAATATTTGAATTTATTAGTTTCGCTAATCTTGTTATAAGAGAATCATTTGAATATGAAAATTCACTTCCACTATTTGACCAGTGAGATGCATCCCCGCCCAATCCATGCGTAAAAACTGTCAATAAAGGCTTACCTTCACTAACTTTCAAATTATTTTTGTCTGTCATATAATAATGTGACTCATATTCTTTATGTGTTGAATTGTATGCATAAGTATTTGTTAAATTGTATAATGTTTCATCATTAAATGAAATTGTACTATCTTCCGAAGCATATATTGCATGACTATTATTTAACATAATTAACATTATGCTTATAATTGATAGTATTAATCCTAAAATTTTCTTCATTGTATTTGCCCCTCCTATTGTTATATTTTTTTCCATTTAGAATATATTTTAGTTTCATTAAAAATATAATTTCCTTCTTCATCGTATTCTTTTTTTGATATTGTATCGTTTTCAAAGTCCCATTTATCTATACCATTTATATCTTTATACCAGCCAACAAATTCATATCCTTCTTTATATGGAACTGGCGGTATAACATTTACAATTGTACCGTCACAATCATCAATAAAATATATTTCTTCATCAATATAATATGCTACATTTGCCTTTTCTAGTTTGTATATGCTTCCATGTTCATCAAAAAACTTTTCACTTGCAAACACTTTGTCACAATTCATACAAACATTTTTGTAAATTGAATCAAAATAATTGGTAAAACTGCTTTCTGAAATATAAGTAGTAATTCCTGTTTCATTATCGGGCAGTTGAAAATCAAATGAACTGTACTTAAAAGAATAATTTTTAGGAAAATATAATTTTTTGGCATTTGTAATAGTAATTTCTTTGCTAGATTTTTTCCAATATCTAGCTCCTAAACCATCAACTATATACCCATCAAGCATTGAAGGAAAAACTAATACTTCTTTTTTATTTCCTTCCTCGCTTAGACCTATAATTCTACAATGTCCTTTATCAGTAAACATAATTGTATAAACAAAATCACCAGAAACAACAGAATTGAACTTATCTTCTCTTTTCAAACTTTTGCATATTTTTATTGATGCATAAGTAAGTGGTATCATTACAATTAACATCATTATTAAAATATACCTTTTTAACATTTTATCCTCCATTTATCTATAATTTGTTGATTCTAATATATTTTAAAGCGAAAATATATTATAGCATTCTTATGGTATTTTTCTATCACCTCTTTTTTCAATGTCATATTTAATCATGTCAATCAGAATTTCATATAATATAAATTAAAACTTTTTTATAAACAATACTATTTTAAGTAATATTTGTGCATATTTTTCATTGTCAATTTTATTAACTTTAAATTATCTGAAAACTGTATCTAGATTAAAAAATAAAAAACTCCCTTAAAATAGGGAGTCTATAACGTAAGCCATTTTCTAAGTGTGTTCCCCCCATGCAAACTTAAAGAATTCATATATATTTGCATTATATAATATTTTTTCAATTAAAGCAAGTATTTTACAAATGTTTATTCTATTCAGTATTATGATTTATCATAATGACATATTTTACTTGCCCTTACACCACAGTATATTTCCGTTATTATCTACTAGTAAATACACTGTTTGTGTGATTGTTGGTATATAACTCGAATATTTAGGATGATTTGACCAATCATAATCTACAACATTTTTAAATACCAATAATTTTTCATTATTTATATTCAAGCAAAGTACTAGTTTACCATATTTATCTGGAATATTTTTGCCATTAATTATTAATGCACTACTATCATAATATGCTAAACCGTTTGAAGTTTTATAACTACTTAACTTCCAACAACTGTCACTAGTATATGAATTTATACAATTTAAATTTGTATTATACTCAAATATTTTGTATATTGTTCCGTTTTCATCTTGTGCAATACAGTGAACATAAAATATTTCATTATAAAATTTAACAAATACAATTTGGCCCCATTCATTTGAAGTTATATTTTCTTCTTTTTCCAGTTTTCCATCTCTTGACAAAACACATATTTTAGCATCTAACATATTCACGGAAATACCATTCAATTCACTAGTTGTTGAAAAAATATAATATTTATTGTTATATTCAAAAACTGAATTCATTTCATTTTCTTCATTGACAAATGTATATTCCCATATTTTATTATAATTGTTATCTAGTTTAGTAATCGTTGAGTATCCAAAGTATGCTTGATTATCATTAAAATATGTGGAATGATTACACAATACTAAAATATCATTATTACTTAAAGTTTTAACATCAACAATATTAGCATTGTACCCATTATGAAGAAACAATTGAAATTTTCCTATTTCTTTAAATTCATAGTCATATTTCTTAATTTCTACCATATTTTGTTTACTAGGAGTAACAACGTAAAAATCATTTTCATTCAAAAATACATTATCATCATTATATAATATATTACTATTAATCACATCTAAGTACATTTCACTAACATTTCCAAATGATTCTACTGGGCTATTTAGATCTTTTCTAATAGTTTCTTTAAATAGTTCATATTCTTTCTGATATTTATGTTGTTGAACAAAATAGAAACAACCTATTGTAATTGTCATGATACTTGTTAGTATCAATGAAATTAAAAGTATTTTTTTGTATTTGTTTTTAGCTTTTTTTGCCTCTCTAAATTCACTAATAATTTCATCTCCAAATAGCTCATTTTTGGAAATATTAAACAATAAACAGATAGAGTCCAAATTTACATCACTAGGTACACCATTACCATTTTCCCATTTTGCTACGGCACTTCTAGATACAAATAATTTATCAGCTAATGTTTGTTGAGACATGTTAGCTTTTTCTCTAAGTTCTTTTAATTTATCTTGAAACATAGTTATGTCCTCCTGTAAACATTATACTATATACATAGATATTTGTTTGTTACTTTTTCAACTTTGAATGTTACTTTTTTACTATTTTGCATTTTCAATTAATTATTCTTTATCAATGAAATAACTAATTTGAATACTATTTAAGTTACCATTTAAAAAGTTATTTTCAATTAATGATTCAATTAGCTTATTCCCCGCAAAAAACTGCATTAAAGTAATAACATACCCGTTTGCATATTCTTTTAAATTATTAGGTATAGATTTATTGACTATTTTTGTTAAATATGCTTTGATTTCATTAGTAGCTTTTTCTAATTTAACATATAGATTTCTATTAATATTTTCCATTAATTCTAAAAACTCTTTGTTTAAATATGCAATATTTGTTTTTAATACTCCATTATCTTTTATTAAAATATTATTTTTAATTAAATATGCATATAATTCTTCTTTTTGATTATCAGTTATACCGTTATAAACATCAATAACTGTTTGGGCTACTTTTTTATCTCTTAGAATAAGTTGATTCGAACTATGTCCATGTAATAGCCATAAATCTCTTGCCCACATTGTGTAATTATCTAAGTATGTAGGTGTTTGACCACAAGTACCTTTTGGAGTATTTGCTTCTAATCCAAATATTAATGCCCTTGCGCCACATGACAAAATTTTAGGATAGTCTGAATCTTTAATAAACATATTTCTTTGATCTATATCTGCTACTCTATCCGCAAATATCCATTTATATTGATCAACTGTTGCATTATAGTTATAAATGCCTGTTTGCTTTATTTGTTCAAAATATTCATTAAAAACCTTAGTTACTTCCTTTGTATGTTCATCATACATTTTCTTATATAACTCATCAACAATATCAAGTTCTTCTTTGCTAATAATGTAAAAATTAGTTTGATATTTATCTTTTACTTTTTGAATCAGTACTCCAGCATTTAATAAAATTGTAAGTTCATCTTCGATAAAACAACTACTACATCCAACTTCATTCGCAATCTCACTTACAGTTTTAGGTTTTGCATAACATATTAATGCTATTTGACATGGTAATTTTCTTTTAAATAATTCCCATACATTAACACTAGCAAAATCAATTCCTGAATAATATATTGAAAAATCTTTTGGATTAAAACTTACTTCACCAATTTCTTTATTCATATTATAAATCTCCTTTAATTTTTTCTTTCCATTAGACAAATAATATTTAACCATATCTTGACTAATATTTAGTTTTTTGGCTATATCTTTAATTTTTAGTTCATGATAATAATACATTACTATTATCTTACGATATAAGCCTGAAAGGATACTTAGTGATTTTCTAATATCATTATGTAATTCTTTTTGATCATTATATTCATTATAACTAGTGTCTGCTATTTGCATTTTACAATAATCATCATTTAGAATATAATTATCTTTTCTATTTAAATAGTTTTTATATACATTGTGTGCAACACTCCAAAAATATGCATTAACGTTTGTTATTTCGTCAACACGATTTAATGCATCTAGACATTCACAGGCAGCCTTTTGTGATAAATCTTCCGCATCTTGTATTATTGGTGTTCTACTTAAATAAAAGGTGAAAAATTTATTTAAATATTCATTAGCTATTAATTCTTTTAATTCTTGAACATTTTTCACAATGATTACTCCTTTCATTTATATAGTAACAAAAAAATAAAAAAGTGAAGTGATTTTTCTTTATTTTATCATATTTTTAAAAAAACTTCTACGATTATCTTCTTTTGAGATAGTTATACTATAAAATTAACAAACACCATTACCTAAGATTAAGGTAATGATGATTTTTTCAATAACCTTTTCTAATTGTACGGCAATATTATTACATCAAAGGAATGCACAAAAAAAGCGGTAATAGACAAGCCGAATATCGGTATTCTATTATCGCTTTTTTGCTATTTATTAGACCATAAGATTTTCCATCTAGTCCTAGTATGAACTATTACGTTAGTCTTTTTATTATACTTAGATTATTTATGAGCTATTGCTTTTTTATTTTTCTTTTTTCTGTTGGACATAAACGATGAGATACACCAAAGAAAATAGCAACTACTGCCAAAACAATTATTAACCCTAAATTAATATAACTTAAGATGTATAAATGTTTTTTATCCCTATTAGTAGTTTCCGTTAATGATTGGATACTTTCCTCTAATTCTTTATCCTTTTGATTCATTTCTTCTTTTAATTTATTAATCTCTTCCCAAATCTTTTCTTCTGCATTTTTTGAAACCTGTTTCAAATAATTAAGTAGTTTCAATAAATCTTCATCTTTTTCAGCGAGACTAGCAAATTTACTATTAATAACTACATTGGCGGCATCATAGGCTTCTTTTGCAACTCTAAGTTCTTCTTTAATCTCTTGTTTGTTATTTGAAATCGATGTATTTAAATCACTAACCGCATTATTAAGGTTCGTTTGTAAAATATTGATAGCATCTTGCAATGCAACATCTGCTTCTTTATAAGTTTTTTCTAATGTTGTGATTAGATTATTTAACTCAGTATCTTTATTTTCTAACCTTTTAATCTTACCATTAATTACTGAATCGGCTAATTCATATGCTTTAATTACATCATTTAGTTTTCTTTCAATATCATTTTTATTATTTACTATTACAACACTAAAATTAAATATAGCAGTATCTAAGTTAGTTTGAACTCTATCTATTGCATCTCGTAATGCATTATCTGCTTTTTTATAAGATTTTTCTAATGCAGTGATTAGATTATTTAACTCAGCATCTTTATTTTCTAACTCTTTAATCTTACAATTAATTACTGAATCAGCAAGTTCATATGCATTGATTACATCATTTAATTTTGTTTCAATATCGTTCTTATTATTTAGTATTGTATCGTTTAAATTTGATATAGCAGTATCTAAATTTGTTTGTATAGTGTTAATTGCATCTTGTAATGCATTGTCTGCTAGTAATAACTCATTTTTTAAGTTTGTTATTGCTTCATTTAATGCTTCATATGTAACGTATGTACTATCTAATGAATCAAGAACATCTTGCGCTTTTTGAATTTTTATTGTCAATTGATTAATATTTTCAGCAAGATTATCATTTGTACTATTTATATTTTCGATTGATGCTTGTAATTGTTCAATTAATAAATTGACTTGATTAATTTGGCTTTGTAATGTTTTATCTTCAATCCATACTGCATACAATGTTATTCCGCCTTCTACCATAGATAAATTGGGAATGGTGAATATATTATTTGAGTATGGGAAATCAATTGGATCATTTCCGTAATCATATGACCAGCCTGCAAAAATATATCCCTCTAATGTCGGAATAGTACTAGGAATAGTTATAATATCACCAACATAATATGTGTTATCATCAATTGGTGCATTTATACCACCGTTTGCATTATAATTGATATTATATTTTTTGTTGATTTCAAATACTGCGTATAAGAACACTTTACTTCCATCTGTCTTTTCTAATGCTTGAGTTATACTTTGATTGTCATTATAAACTACTGTTTTACTAGATGGTATAGTTGACCACCCCGCAAAATGATATCCACTAGGAGCAGTTATTCCCATCAATATAGCTGATATTAGATTAAAATTGAAATCGTATGATACTATTTGTTCATAACATATTGTTTGACCATTCATATAGATTATTGAATATGTGATAGGTCTCCAGTATGAATATAAGGTGATTGAATTAACATCTTGTGACCAACCATTTGTTAATGTTGATTGAAGATTTTCATCAATCATTAAATCACCAGTACCATTTATTCCCGTATAATAGCCTAAAAAGATGTATCCTTCACGACTTGGTTTATTTAAATTATCTGTATTTAAATCAGCACCATAATCAATTGTGAAAGGCATATTAATTTCAGTTCCATCAACAGTTACAAAATTTATTTTTGTGACTGTTTTTTTCCATATAGCATATAAAATTATTTCATCTTCTTGTATTGACGAAAGATTAATAACATTATCACCATCAACAAATATTTTTTCTCCATTTGGGTTTAATGACCAGCCTTGAAAAGTATAACCATTGTTTTTATAAGTATTGTTAGAAAGTATGAATGTTGAGTCATATGATAATAAATCAGATGACATCGTTCCAGTTCCACCATTTGCGTCATATATTATACGATAGCTATTTGCTTCCCATACAGCATAAAGAATAATATCTTCACTAGCAAAATTAATTGAATCACCTGGATTATATTCCGCAATCTTTGAATCTTTACTTGTAGACCAACCTATAAAATGATAACCAGTTCTCGATGGAGTAATTGTAGAAATTAAAGTATTAGTGCTAAATTCATATGAATTTGTGTCAGTAGGTTCATTTATTCCACCATTTCCTGAATAAATCAAAGAAACCTTTGAACCATCTTTGACTATTAATTTAGTATTTTTAGTAATGATAAATGAATAAACATTATTAACTGGTGTTATTAATTGACCATCAACATAAACTTTAGGATTTATTCCCGAAATGCTAAATGTTACCATATCATTATATTGATAACTTGATAATAATCCACTAATTACATATCCTGATGCAACCGATTCTGTAATTGTATACTCAGCTTTTTTCCATACTGCATATAAAATAGTATCGGTATTTGGCATTGTAAATATATCACCAGAATTATAAATTCCTGTCGTTGCATCTTTGTTTTCATTCCAGCCAATAAAGATATATCCTTCTAAAACTGGTATCACAGAAGTAATTGTTACATTAGATCCTTCTTGATGATATAATTTTTCTATTTGATTAATAAACTTACCACCATTTGCATCATAAACTAATGAAGGATTGAGTTCCCATACCGCATATAATGTGACAAGAGAATTTCCCATTGTGAAAGTTGCACCTGGTAAATATTCAATTGTTGTAGCATCAGAATTTGTTGACCAACCTAAAAACTTATAATTTTCTCTAGTTGGGATAATGGCACTTAATGCAATCGTTTCATCCTCGTGTACTTGCATCATACCTGGTGCTCCAATTCCCCCATTGGCATTATAATTGATTGAATAAATATCTTTTTCTAACCATGCGGCATGAAGAATTATTGTTTGCCCATCATACTCTCCAAGTCCTGTATTATAATCGACATTTGCATTATACATACTCCAATTTTGATCTTCGTATATATTCCAACCAACGAAATCGTAATTTGCTATGGCTATTCCTAAATCTTGACAAGATGGTAAACGCATATATCCATATACTACATTCTTTACACTTCCTATGTATTCACCTCTACTATATAGCTCTATGTTATATATTATTGGTGACCATTTTGCATATAAAGTAAGGTCACAATCATCGTTATATTTTGCAAAAACGGCTGTACCATCATTATTATAATATTTGACACCTTCACCATTTGGAAGCGTATAATAACCTTCAAAACTATATCCTTTACGAGTTGGAGGAATAATTTCTAAGAACGCTTCATCATACTTGATTAACATTTTATTTGCAAAACTTCCACCCATATTGTCAAAAGTTATTGAATATTCATTAGCTTCCCACACGGCATAAAGTTCTACAATACCACCATCTACACTTGTTAAATTTCTAACAGTTTGATTATCACTATATATTACTGTGCCATTTTTTGAAGTTGCCCAACCTTTAAATGTATAACCAATTATGAAATAATTATTTTTATTTAATGAACTCATTTCATCATATGTAAAAATTGAATCATATACTGAACCAGAAACCGTATTAGATGTACCTGATGGCTTATTGTCATTATAACGTACTGTATATGTATTAGCTTCCCATACTGCGTATAAATTTACTACATCACCATTTTCATTTGTTAAATTACTAACTTTTTCACCATTTTTATAGTCAACTGTACCCTTTGGACTTTTTGACCAACCTTTAAATGTATAACCATTTAAGGAATACACATTATCTAAAAGCGCAGTTGTGAAATCATATGTATGATTAGAATTAGACATATTTCCAAATATATTACCTGTACTACCTAAAGGTTTATTAGGATTGTATTTAATCTGATATTTATTAGCTTCCCATACAGCATAAAGTGTAATACTGCCACTTTCTCTAAGATTTAAAATACTTGCTTCATCGTTATAGACTACTGAACCATTTTTTGAAGTTGACCATCCTTTAAATGTATAGCCTTCTAATAAATATAAATTAGAAGATAATGTCTTAGTTTCATCATATGTGTGCTTAGAGTTAGCCATAATACCAGTTACTTCACTACTTGCATTAGCAGGAGTGTTTTTATCATATATAACTGAGTAAGTATTAGATTCCCATGCGGCATATAAAGTTATGTTAGTATATTTTGTACAAATTGTAGCACTAGTACCATCAGCATTATAAAATTTTTTACCCTGAGCATCCTCATTTTCATAGTATCCTAAAAATGTATAACCTTTTCTTGTTGGTATAGTTATTTTTGGCATATCACTATCGAATATGGCTTCGATAGAATTTGAACCACCATTACCACCTTTTTTATCAAATATTATTGTTATTTTTTTGGCTACTCCACTTGCCTTAATTGTAATATCATCAGTTATAGCTTTACCATTAATTGTAATATCACCATTGGTATTATTATAAGTGTATTGAGTAGATGTAAGTTTGCTAGTACCAACATATACTTCAATTTCAGTAGGTAAATCATAACCTGTTTTAGTAGTTAATTTTGCTATTAAATCAGTATTATATATTGCATTAGCTGGAATCTCATAATCTAAATTTTCAATATTATGAGTCACTGTCATATTTTTATAATATTGTATTTTTTGACTGCTTACATTTCCATTTACTATTGTTGAATTGTAAGCTTCATCAATTACCTTTAAATTATTTATGCTTGAAAGATATACTTTTCCCGATTTTTTTAGACTTGTTAATGTAAAAGTATATCTAACCTTTGATTTCCCTTTTTCATGTATTAATGTTGGTTTAGCAGTAAGATTAGTGTTTGTTCCATTCTCATATTTTAAAGTTGCCACACCAGTGTATGTAGTAGAATATTCAATTGATTCAATTTTCTCATCGAAATTTAAATCGTAGATGAGTTTGTTACCTGTAATTGCAACATTATTTACTTGATCAGTAAGATAATGATTATCAAAAGTAATTGAACTCATTTTTGGTGCTATTTCATCACTTAATGTACATCTTAAATCACCAATAAAGGGTCTTCCTGCAAGACTTCCCCAATTTGATACATAGTAACGAAATGATGTAGCATCAGTTGGTACATCGCCACTAACAGTTAATACATCGCCATTTTTGCTGATTTTTGTCTTATTGTAGATGTTACCAACATCAACGTAATCAATACCATCTTTTTTCTCAAAAAATATTTGTACTGAACAATAATGATTAGCCGTATCTTGTTTATAATATCTTGCGGAAGCATTAACTTTTAAATCGCCCTTCTTAGCTTTTTCTATATCTGCATCTGATAATGTTATACGTACCCATACACCCTTGGTATAATCTTTTGCACCAATATCATAAGCAGCAGCCCCTTTTCTTGCTTGAATTCCATAAGAATCTTCAAAACTTTTAAGGTTACTATCACCATCTGTAGATGTAGCCGCATCTTTTACCTCATCAGTTATATTCCAACCTTGTTCTGTTAAAGTACCACTTTTCAATTCAACAAGATTTTCTGTTACGTGAGAATTGGTCCATTTTCCGTCTGTGTTAGTTCCATTGCTATCCGCATGAACGCGAACAAAAAGTGACCAAATTGTAATAAAAATAAATAAAATTAATAGAAAAGATTTATAAATCTTTTTTGCCTTTTCCATACAAAATTCTCCTTCTATGATTTTTAATAACTATTTATGGTAAATTATATAAAATAGGTTTTAATTATTGACATTTATATATAATCATACTATAATGTATTATAACACGTTCATATGTGAACGAGTCAAGCAAAAAGGAGCAATTATGGTTAAAAAACAATCAGATTTATTTCAAATTACTGAGGCCGCAAATGCATGTGGCATATCAAGAAGTACTCTTATGCGATTAGAAGAAAAAGAACTTATAAAACCTGTATATATATCTGAAGAAAGTGGCCGAAGATATTATGATAATTACAATATTGCTCGTGTTCTTCAAATAGAAAAGTTTAGGAACATGGGATTATCTAATGATGAAATTATAGATTATTATAAATCAGGTGGCCAGATTGATAAAATTCTTTTACCATTAGAAAAAATGCTTTCAAATATTCAACGAAGCGTCGATGAACTTAGACTTCAATCACACAAAGAAGGAGATATATTAATTGATATAATTACTCTACCAAAGGTTATCTGTAGAATGAAAAAGTCAATAGGTTTATCACCAAAAGATAAATACGATGCTATGTATTCATTCTATACTGAATGCGTAAAAAAAGGGTGTGTTCTTTCAGATGAGCCTCTTTTTGATATTCTTGAACGAACTGATTTTTTAAATGGTTACTTATCTAATGAAAAATACCCTTTTTATGCTTGTGTACCTCTAAGAGAAGAAACAGATGATTCTGTGATACTACCGTCATGTAAAGCATTATCAGTTCTTTACTATGGAGATTATGAAGATTCCGAAAAATGTTGGTTAATCATTGGCGAAGAACTTAAAAAAAGAAATCTAAAGCCCTGTGGACTTCCTCGTGTAATCGGCATTGTTGCGGCATATTCGGGAAGAGAAATTGCAGAAAGAAAATATTGTTCACGTTTTGTAATACCAATAGAAAACAATAATTAAAAAAACCAAGATAAACTCTTGGTTTTTTTAATCTATTAACTATTTTCTTTCACCTTTTTAGTTAAATTAACTATATAATTCTATTGGCTTACTTTATCTTTTTTGTATATGATTAAAGAAATCATCACAATATTTTTTCAAAAAATGAATCATTATTAACGATAAATCCTCTGCTATTTAAATCATTAATCATTTCATTATACCCTTTATATATTTTTAACTCATCATCGGATTGTATTTCATCTACATTACTTTCATCTACCGGATTAATTAAAGACGATTTTTCTTCAATAACTTCAAACTTAACATTATAATTTCGAAATGAAGCAACACATAGTTGTAATCACAAACAACTTTTTCATTTCAATTCTACTCTTTCATTTACATTGTTTTTATACTATTTTGGCGAAAACTTTGCCATAAGTTTTTCGCTAACAATCTAACATAAGTTGGCTAATATTTCTTAAATACCAAATAAATGATGTCCCGATAATTCCTTAAACATTGTATCTATTTTATCTGCTT
>OGQO01001440.1_pt1 | contig 21699 bp, 12 predicted proteins | sample 1553241 | NCBI WGS metagenome assembly OGQO01 (sample SAMEA2579933, study PRJEB22360) | human gut metagenome | biome: human gut; feature: human-associated habitat; material: faeces | place: Denmark | collected 2008/2010
CCCCCGTAAATGAAAGGAGGCTGCCGAAGCAGCCTCCTGACCAACTAATTATCCAATTTTCTTACCTGATGAATATCATCCTTCATGAAGCGGGATGCGGTTCGGTCAATAGCCGGGATTCTGGACTATGTTGGGGTTCTGGTCGAGCTCCTCCTGGGGATAGGGGAGCAGCTCGTTGCGGCCGGCCTTGAATCCGTATGTCGGGCTCGAGGCGTCGTCAGGCACGAGTATCCATTTGCCGTTGGCGTCGATGTCGAGCTTCTCGATGTTCTGTCCCTGAGTGGCGAGCACCTGCGCGGCATCGCCCCAGCGCACGAGGTCCATGAAGCGCTGGCCTTCCATGCAGAGCTCCACCTGACGCTCGAGCTTGATTTTGTCCATGTCGATTGCCGAATAGAGGGGAGCCTTGGCGCGGGCACGCACCATGTTGACATATTCGAGCGCCTTTGCCGGATTGCCGTCCTGGAGATATGCCTCCGCGGCGCTGAGGAGCACCTCCGCATAGCGCATATAGCGGAAATTGGTGGCGGGGAAGGGAGACCATCCGCCCCAGTTGAGGGCGACATCGCTCCATTCGTAACGGTTTTTCCAGCCGCAGTAAAGGCCATGGCCGTGGGCGGGGGCATTGGCCTTCTTGGCGATACCCATCACGTTCTCCACGTAATCCTGGTCTTTTACGACCGAAGTGGTGCGGTAGCCGTCGGCGCCGTCGCTCTTGATAAGGGCCTCCGCCAGCCTGCCGGTGGGATTGAAGAATCCGTAGCCCGTGGTGTTGAAATTGGCCTTGAAGGGCTCGGCGAGATTGGTGAAGTCGAAGAAGTCCTCGCGCCATCCGGCGTAGATGTAGACGTAGCTCATGAGCTGCGGAGCCGTGGCATCGGTCTGGTTGGGAGGGCAGTTGATTTCGAAGATTCCCTCGTCGCTCCAGTTGGAGGGCGCCTTGATGATGTCGGCGTAGTCGCCGTCGTAGAGGGCGTATTTGCCGCTGCCGATGATCTGCTCGAGGGTCTCGTGGGCCTCCTTGTATTTCTTCTGGAAGAGATACGTCTTGCCGAGATATCCCTGGGCAGCCGCCAGTGTGCAGTGGGCGAGATTCTCCCTGTCGCCCAGCGATGCCTTCTGCGGGAGGTCGCCGGTCTCGATGGCATGTCTGAAGTCCTTGGCCGCCTGCTCGAGCATGGCGCCGTATTCGGAATTCTTCACCGACGTGTATTCCTCAGGCTGGAGCACATGGTCGACGATCGGAGGATTTCCCCATAGCACACCGAGGTAGAACTCGGCCCAGCCGCGCAGGAAGTATGACTCGGCCACACACTGCTTCATGAAGGGGGTGGCGTCGGGTTTCCCCTCGATGTTCTCTATGAGCACGTTGGAGAAGTAGATCAGACGGTAGCAGAACGAGTAGATGTTCTTGACCTTGTCGTTCTCTGTCGATATATAGAAACCGGAGAATTGATGAAGACCGGGCTGGTCGCCGGAGTTGGAGCCTCCCGGCCATATGTCGTCGCTCAGGCAGTTGATCGACTCGATGATCTCGAATGCCATGTTGTTGACATACGACATCGAAAGGGCAAGCGCGCTGGCGGCCTCCTCGTCGTTGGAGTAGTATTTGTCGGTCTCGTAGACACCCTTCTGCGGGATGTCGAGCTCATCGGAGCAGCCGGTGGCGCCGATGCCCAGGCAGATGGCCGAGACTATCGCGTATATTGACTTTTTCATCTTTAATGTCTTTTGATAATATTAGAAGGTAATATTGAAGCCCACACTGACCTTGCGGGTCACGGGATAGCCGCCGAGGTCAAGGCCCTGGCTCGAGCCTGTGCCGGCGGAGACTTCCGGGTCGAGGCCTTTGTATTTCGTGAAGGTGAAGAAATCGTCGAGCGAGACGTATGCCCTGAAGTTCTCCACGAAAATCTTTCTGGTGAGCGATTTCGGGAAAGTGTATCCCAGCTGTATCTGACGGATCTTAAAGAAGGATGCGTCGGTCACCATAGCGGAGGAGAAGAGGTAGCGCTCGGCGTCGGTGCCCTGGTTGATGGCTATCGCCGACGGGATGGAGCCGGACTTGTTGTCCTCGGTCCAGCGGTCGGTGAAGAAGACGTCCTTCATGCGGTTTGAGGTGAGACGGTCCTGGCGCTGGATACACATATACATCTGGTTGCCGAACTGGCCGGAGCCGCTGACGTTGAAGTCGATACCCTTCCATGCGAGGCTGAGGTTGAGGCCGAGGGTCACGTCGGGTATGGCGTCGCCGATGTTTGTCTTGTCGCTCTCCTCCGGAGCGTCGGTCGTGACACGCTGTCCGTCGCGCTCCACCCAGTAGAGTGCGCGTCCGGTCTCGCGGTCTACGCCTGCGTAGTCATAGCCGTAGAAGTGCCACACCTTCTCGCCGACCTCGAAGCGGGTGACGGTGATATTGGAGAACTGGGTTCCGTTGATGATGGGCACTGTGGGATGCAGTTTGGTCACCTTGTTGCGCAGGGTGGAGACATTGGCGGAGATGTTGTAGGAGAAGTCGCCGATATTGTCGCGCCAGCCGAGATCGACCTCCACGCCCTCGTTGAGCACTCCGCCGGCGTTGATAGGCGATGTGACGCCTCCGAGCGACAGGGTCGGAACCACGCCGTAGACGAGCAGTCCGTCAGTGGTCTTGTGGAAATAGTCGAAGCCGATGGAGAGACGGTCGTTGAAGAGGCGGGCGTCGAAGCCGAGGTCCCACTGGGTCATGGTCTCCCAGCTGAGGTCGTAGTTGCCCATCGTTGTCGGGCCGTTGCCGTTATACCACTTGTAGTTGCCCGACTGGTTGGTGTCCCATGTCCAGACAGCGTTGTTCCACTGGCCCCAGCCATAGTTGCTTGCTGCGAAGGGGCCGATGATGGAGCCGTAGGAGTAGCCGCCGAGAGGGGCCACGGAGCCGTTCTTACCCCACGAGAAGCGGAGCTTGAAGAAGTCGAGAGCAGGGCGGCTCCAGCCCATGAAGTCTTCCTGGCTGATGGTCCATCCCGCGCTTACGGAGGGGAAGTAGCCCCAGCGGTTGCTGACGGGGAGCTTGGAATTGTCGTAGGCGTCGCCGCGGAGCGAGGCCTGGATCATATACTTGTTGTCGTAGGTGTAGCCCACACGGCCGAACCACGAATACTGTGTCGAGACGTTCTCGCCCCCGCCCACGCCCTTGGTGGCGCCTGCATTGGCATAGTCGAGATATCCCCAGAGAGAAGGATTGTCGACAGGTATGGCCGGGATGTCGCCGTTCTGGTTGGCGGCGCCGTAGGTCCAGGTGTAGACGTCTTTCTGGAACGAGATGCCGGCCATGGCCGTCACGTTGTGCACCTCGTTGAAGGTCTGGTTGTAGTTGGCGAAGTTTTCCCACTGATAATAGATGCCGGTGCCGTTCTGGGCGTTGAGCGAGAGGTTGGGGCTGTTGGCCTGTACGGAGCCGAAATAGGGCACCTCGTAGTGTGACTCGTGGGTGGAGGAGAGCCGGTAGCCGAAGCGCGAGGTCACGGTTAGCGGCTTCCAGGGATTGAAGAGCGCATATGCGGAGCCGGTGACGTTGAAGCCGTTGGATTTGTCGGTCTCACGGTCGCGCATGATCATGGGATGCACGTTCTCTCCGGTGTAGAATGCCGAGATGCCGTAGTAGTCTCCGTCCTCATTCGTCAGCAGCTGGCCGAGGTGGTCGGTCATGTTGGAGTAGTTGCCCACTTCCGCCGGGCTCACCACATCAGGGGTGAGGGGGTCGAGGGCGTAGAGGGAGGTGAGCATGGCGCCCCATCCGTCTGACACCGAAACCGACTGCGTCTGCCAGCGCTCGAGGATGGCGGTGGTGCCTATCTTGAACCAGGGCTTGATCTGATAGTCGGCGTTTATGTTGCCCGACAGGCGCTTGTAGTAGTCTGAGTCGCCGCGCACCGGGCCGTCGTTGGTGAGATAGGCCACGGAGGCGAGCAGCGAGCCCTTGTCGTTGGAGCCTTCGAAGGTGAAGGTGTGCTTGAACTGGCTGCCGTTGCCGAATGTCACGTCAAACCAGTCGGTGTCGGTCTTGCCGTTCCAGCCGAGGGCTGTGAAGGCATCCCGGCCGAAGGCGCCGGCCTCCACCATATAGTCCATATACTCGGTGGCATTGAGCATCTTGGGGCGATGTCCGATCGACTCGCTGACATACTGGAAGTCGTAGCGTATCCTGCCGCCGCCGTCGCGTGATGCTCCCTTGGTGGTGATCAGCACCACGCCGTTGCCGGCCTGGGCGCCGTAGATGGCGGCCGAGGCGCCGTCTTTGAGCACCTCGATCGACTCTATCTGACTCGGATCGATGCCGGAGATGTCGCTGAGGCGGACGCCGTCGACCACATAGAGCGGAGCCATGTCTGAGTTGGAGGAATAGCCGCGCACGCGGATTGTCGGGCTTGTGCCGGGAGCGCCGGAGGTGCTCACCACCTGCACGCCCGATGTCTTGCCTGCAAGAGCGGCTGTCGGGTTGTTGACCGTCAGGTTCTCAAGCGAGGATCCGTCTACTTTCGATATGGCGCCCGTCACGTCGCTCTTGCGCTGCACGCCGTAGCCCACCACGACCACCTGGTCGAGAACGTTTGACTCTGAAACAAGCCTTACATCAAGCGTGCCGTCGACAGCCGCGAGTGTCTGGGCGGTCATACCCACATACGAGAACACGAGCTTCGATCCGGCCTGTGTGGTGATTGAATACACGCCGTCGAGGTCGGTGGTGGTGCCCTGTGCCTTGCCTTGCACGAGCACCGAGACCCCGATCAGGGGCTCGCCTTGCTCATCGGTTACCGTTCCGGTTGTCGTGATGTTCTGCGCATAGGCGCACAACCCGGTCAGCCAGAGCACTGCGGCCACTGCGAGCAGCCGCAATGAGATGTGATGTTTAGGGTTTCCCATGTTAATGGATTTTAAAGATGATTATTTTTTGTTTTTTGATTTCTCGGTCCGGAGATGGAAAATCGTTCCGCTCAATCGGATGCTGCAAAATTATCCATTCGTGAGACGCGATTGGCGTGAGGGAGCGGAAAAGTAATATTCAATTCAGTCAACGTTCTGAATATAAGGATGAGAACTTTTAATATAGGTAAACAGGAAGCCCTGCGTGAAACGGGCGTTTTCTGATGTTTCCGCCCCGGTCACACCAAAGCCGCGTGAATCCCGGTCAAGATTCACGCGGCTTTAGTCATCGGGTGTGAGCCCGGCTGTCAGGCTTCGTCGTCCGTATGCTGGGCTCCGGTGCGGTTGTTGTAGACGGTGCGTATGGAGAGGTTGAGCATCCTGGCTATGTCGGCGCTTTTCGTCACCCCGAGACGCCGGAGGGCGTGTATCCTGAGTTTCGTGTTCAGGGTTCCGCTCTTGGCCACGGATTCCGGCGACACCTTGTCGCTGTCGTCGACCGTGGCGTTGTAGTCTGCCACGAAGTCGGGGAAGATGGAGAGTGCGGTCTTGTCGAAGCTTTCATAGAAGCCCTGGTATTGCTCCTTGATCAGCTCGGGGTCATTGATCAGCACGCCGAGGTCGTCGATCTTCTTCACCTTATATTTCTTAAGGAGCTTTTTCCTGTAGTCTTCAAGCGCGTTGATATATTCGGTAGTGAGCCGGAATGCGTAGGCCAGCACTCCGAGTTTCTGCTTGTTGGCCTCCGTGAGCTCCCGGTTGCTGACCTTCAGGCTGCCGATGGCATTGTCGCGCTCTGCCAGAGCTTCGCTGAGCTCCCGGTTGGTATGGGTCAGCAGGTTTCTTGTCTTCCGGAGTTTTCTGTATTCGATGATGATGATGACGATGCTCGCGATGAGCACGCATGTAAGGATAGTGAGCGCCACCACCATAGCCAGCAGCGACCTGTCGCGCTTCTCTACCTCTGCCCGGTAGGCATCCCTCACCATCGGGAGCACATCGGATAGAGCCACCATCCGGTAGCGGTTTTTAAACAGGTTCGCCTGGTTTACGGCATATAGCAGATAGTTGTAGGCCCTGTTGAGCTCCCCGTGGTCGAAGAGCCAGGTAGCCAGCTCCTGCGAGGCGGCGATCTCGCGGTTTACGATGAGCGCGTCGTAAATAGCGGCCATGGTCATGTATCTCACCATCATTACCTCGTCGCCGGCTGCCTCGTAATATCTGGCAAGCCAATAGGCGTTTATGGCATTGTTGCGGCTTGGCGTGCCGGTCTGGTCGACATGGCGCTTCAAGGCCGTGATGTCAAGGTTGCTGATGTCTTTATCATCCGTGTCGACGGCGGATGCCACTGTCACCCATAGCCAGTCGGGGTTGGCGGCAAGATTGAGCTTTCCTATGGAATCGCGGTATTCATTGGCGCGGCTTATGTCGTCTTTCCATTTCTCATGATTGGAATGCACATACAGACCGCGCATTGAGTACGCGTATGCGAGTTGTCCGAAATATCTTGATTTGGCCTCCCTGTCGAGCCTGCCCGAATCGATCCCCACGAGCAGGGCCATGGCCTCGTCATACATCCCCTGCATCACGTAGATCGCGGCCTCGTTCATTTTCCATTCGGCCGTAAGGCCGTAATCCTCCGGCGAGGTGGCCTCGGCGAGCTTTCTGGTGGTGGTGGCATAATATAAAGCTGAGTCGGAATCGTAGACGATATACTCGTAGTATAGCTGGCGCGTCACTCCCATGCGGTCGTGGTCGGAGCGCAACCCCTGAAGTGTGTTGCGCAGTCCGTCGATCCTTATCTCCTTCCGCTCCACAAGATTCCGGTAGTCTCCTATTATAGAGTCGAGACGTTGAAGCAACTGTTCGTTTTCGGCCACAGCCGGATGGTCAGACATCGTATCGCAGCCCGCGGCCATGACCACAGGCAACAGAGACACAATCACTAAAAGGAAACGGGAATACATCTGTCTGGAAGATTTATGATTAGTCGGGATGATTTCGTTGATGTTGCAAATTTAAAGCTTTTTATGATAAATTGTAGTTGATGAAGATAATTTAACATACGTTAAACAAAATGGACTGCCACCCGATATCGAATGTATTCCTTATTTATTGCAGCAGGGTTAATCTCCTTTTACCTTCCCGATTCTGTATGCCAAATGCATATTGTAGATATACAGGTGATTATCCCGATTTCTGCGCTAAATTTTTTACTTTTTCATTCCGACGTCTTAAGCTAAGGGAGTATTTTTGTAATTTTGCATACACCGCAGCATGTCTGGGATTCGTTGCGGTAGCGCTACGAAAATCATGGAAATCTCAAAAACGAAATCATAATATATATGAGAAAACTATTTACAGGGCTGACCATGCTTCTGTCCATGGCCAGCGTGGCCGGCGCCTCCGCCACCACAATGTCGCCGGCAATACCGTTCGATAAAGATCTCGAGGCCAAGGTGAATGAAATCGTCTCGAAGATGAGCCTCGACGACAAGGTCGGCCAGATGTGTGAGGTGACGATCGACGTCGTGTGTGCCGACAACCAGCCGGACGGAGCACCTAAGCTTGATGCCGAGAAAGTCAAGACCGCGTTCGGCAGATACCATGTCGGTTCCGTACTCAACACTCCCCAGGGACATGCGCAGACTCCCGAGATATGGTATGAGATCATAAAGGGAATCCAGGACGCCTCGATGGAATATATCGGCATCCCCGACATCTACGGCGTAGACCAGAACCACGGTACGACTTATACGGCCGGCGGCACATTCTTCCCTCAGGAGATCAACATGGCCGCATCATTCAACCGTCGGCTCGTGAGGGAAGGAGCCGAAATCTGCGCCTACGAGTCGAGGGCAAGCTCGATACCCTGGGTCTACAATCCAGTGATGGACCTCGGGCGCAACCCGGTGTGGAGCCGCATGTGGGAAAGCTTCGGCGAAGACCCTTACCTTAACGGCGCGATGGCCGTGGAGATGGTGAGGGGATATCAGGGCGCAGACCCCAACCATGTAGGGCTGAGGAACGTGGCCTCATGCCTCAAGCACTATATGGCCTACGGCAACCCGGTGACCGGCAAGGACCGCACACCCTCCTCGATCAATCCCGTAGACCTGCGCGAGAAGTATTTCCAGCCTTACAAGATGGCGATACGCGCCGGGGCCCTCTCCGTGATGGTGAACTCCGGCATAAACAACGGCCTTCCCTTCCACGCCAACCGCGAGATGCTCACCGAATGGCTGAAGGACGACCTCAACTGGGACGGCATGATCGTGACCGACTGGGCCGACATCCATAACCTCTGGAAACGCGACAGGATAGCCGCCGACTACAAGGAGGCCATCATGCTCGCCATCAACGCCGGCATCGACATGTCGATGACCCCTTACGACATGGACTTCTGCACTCTGCTCAAGGAGCTCGTGGAGGAGGGTAAGGTCTCGATGGAGCGCATCGACGACGCCGTGAAGAGAATCATACGGCTGAAACTCAGGCTCGGCCTCTTCGATAATCCCGTCACCAATCCGGCCGACTATCCCCTCTTCGGCAGCGGGGAGCATGCGCGCACGGCCCTTGATCTGGCCGCCGAGAGCGAGGTCCTTCTCAAGAACGACGGCAACCTGCTTCCGCTCGCACCTGGCGTGAAGATACTCGTGACGGGCCCCAACGCCAATTCCATGCGCGCCCTCAACGGCGGATGGTCATACACCTGGCAGGGGAGCGACGACGAGCGATTCCATAAGCAATACAACACCATCTACGAGGCATTGCGCGACAGATTCGGCGCCGGAAATGTGACGCTCGAGCAGGGCATGGACTACAATCCCTCCAAGTGGGAGGCCGAGGAGAACCTCCGCATCGACCGCGCCGTGGCCGCCGCCAGAAACGTAGACGTAATCGTGGCCTGCATCGGCGAGAACTCATATTGCGAGACGCCGGGCAACACCAACGACCTTCACCTCTCGGACAATCAGACGGAGCTCGTGAAGGCCCTCGCCGCCACCGGCAAGCCCATCGTGCTCGTGCTCAACGAGGGGCGTCCGCGCATCATCCGCGAGATCGAGCCGCTCGCCCAGGCTGTCGTCGATGTTATGCTCCCGGGCAACTACGGCGGCGACGCCCTCGCCAGCCTCCTCTCCGGCGAGCGCAACTTCAGCGCCAGGCTCCCGTTCACCTATCCCAAATGGATCAACGCCCTCGCGACCTACGACCACAAGCCCTGCGAGACCGTGGAGACCATGAGCGGAGCCTACAACTACAATGCCGACATCGACGTGCAGTGGCCTTTCGGATACGGCTTGAGCTACACTTCTTTTGAATATTCCGACCTGACGGTCGACAAGACCGAGTTCGCTCCGGCCGATGAGCTTACCGTCTCGGTGACGGTGAGGAACACCGGCGACCGCGAGGGTATGGAGCCCGTGCTGCTCTACAGCAGCGACCTCGTAGCCTCGATCACTCCCGACGTGCTGCGTCTGCGCGGCTTCGACAAGATCTCCCTGAAGCCCGGTGAAAGCAGGAAGGTGACTTTCACGATTCCTGCAAGCGACCTGGCGTTTGTAGGCTACGACGGACGCTGGGTGCTCGAGAAAGGCGACTTCGACTTCACTGTCGGCACCCTGAAGGCAAGGACGAAGTGCACCGAGACCAAAAAATGGACTACACCGAATATCTGACATTTCGATAATATAGAGTTTAGACAATGGCATCAAGGTTAATATCTGTTCTCATGCTTGTGACGGCTTTCGGCGCCGCGGCTTCGGGCCGCGGCGGGATTGCCGCCGACTGCCCGAAGAATTTCCTGAGGGTCGAAGGCACGGATATCGTAGACTCCAACGGCAAGCGATTCTATATCAAGGGCACCAACTTAGGCAACTGGCTCAACCCGGAGGGGTATATGTTCGGTTTCTCGAAGGTCAACTCTCCCCGGATGATCAACGAGGCATTCTGCCAGCTTGTGGGTCCGACGGAGGCAGCCGCCTTCTGGCAGGACTTCAAGGACAACTACATAACGGAAAAGGATTTCGAGTTCATCGCCTCGACGGGAGCCAATACCATCCGTGTGCCTTTCCATTACAAGCTCTTCACCAATGAGGACTATATGGGGCTCAACGACAGCTCCGAGGGATTCAGGCGTCTCGACAGCTGTATCTCATGGGCACGCAGCAACGACCTGCGCCTGATACTCGACATGCACGACTGCCCGGGAGGACAGACAGGCGACAACATAGATGACAGCTACGGATATCCCTGGCTCTTGACCGACCCTGCGGCGCAGGGTCAGTTTCTCGACATCTGGGACACCATCGCCACACGCTATGCCGATGAGGATGTGGTGCTCGGTTACGAGCTGGCCAACGAGCCTGTGGCAACCTACTGGGACGGCGCCGAGCGAGACTCGCTCAATGCGGCTCTCGAGCCGCTCTATAAAAAGGCTGTGGAGAGGATACGCCGCCACGACCCCGACCATATCATCCTTCTCGGAGGTCCGCAGTGGAACAGCAATTTCGACAATTTCGCCGATTGGAGCTTCGACGACAACATAATGTATACCTGCCATCGCTATGGGGGCGACGCCACGGCCGAGGCCATAGCGGGATACATCGCATTCCGCGACAAGACGGGTCTGCCGATGTATATGGGCGAGATCGGCCACAACACCGACCAATGGATGAGAGACTTCACCGACGTGATGCGGGCCAACAATATCGGCTACACTTTCTGGCCTTACAAGAAAATCAACGACAGCTCGATGACGGGAGTGGCCGCTCCCGACGGCTGGGAGGAGCTGGTGGCCTTCGTGGAGGCTCCGAGAGGCTCGTATGCCGAGATACGCGAGGCGAGGAAATTCTGTACGGAAGAGAAGGCGCGGCTGCTGTTGCGGCAGTATGTGGAAAACGCCAAGGCCGCCAATATGCTCCGCCACGACAGTTATGTCAATGCAATACAATTGAATAGATAATAAGGAATGAAAACCAGACTTGAAACCATAGCGGCGCTTCTGATATGCGCCGCCGGCATGACGCATGCCATTGCCCCGGCATATCTCGACGATACGTTGCCGCTCGAAACCAGGGTGAAGGATGCCCTCTCGAGGATGACGACCGCCGAGAAGATAGCTATAATCCATGCCCAGAGCAAGTTCAGCTCCCCGGGTGTACAGCGTTTGGGAATCCCCGGAATATGGTGTACCGACGGCCCTCACGGCATACGTCCCGACGTGCTCTGGGACGAATGGCAGCAGGCCGGAGCCACCAACGACTCCTGCGTGGCCTTCCCGGCCCTCACATGCCTTGCCGCAACCTGGAATCCGGAGATGTCGGCCCTCTACGGCAAGTCGATAGGGGAGGAGGCACGATACCGCAACAAGAACGTATTGCTCGGCCCTGGCGTCAACATATACCGGACGCCGCTCAACGGAAGGAATTTCGAGTATATGGGCGAGGATCCGTATCTCTCTTCGCGCATGGTGGTGCCATATATAAAAGGGGTGCAGGATAACGGAGTGGCGGCCTGCGTGAAACACTACGCGCTCAACAATCAGGAGGCCGACCGCGACCATGTGAACGTGCTCGTCGACGACCGCACCCTCCATGAAATCTATCTTCCCGCCTTCAAGGCCGCCGTCACAGAGGGCGGCGCATGGTCGATCATGCCCGGATACAATAAATACGACGGCGACCATGCCTGCGAGAACAGCAGGCTGCTGCTCGACATCCTCAAGGGCGATTGGAATTTCGACGGCGTGGCTATCAGCGACTGGGGCGCCGTACACAATACGGAGAAAGTGGCTTCCAATGGTCTCGACATGGAGTTCGGATCATGGACCAACGGCCTTAACTGGGGTGCCAGCAATGCCTACGACGACTATTACCTTGCCAAGCCATACGAGAAACTGATCAATGAGGGAAAACTTCCTATGGCCGATCTCGACGACAAGGCGGCGAGGGTGCTGAGGCTGATAATGCGCACCGAGATGCGCAGAGACCGTCCTTTCGGAGAGATGAACAGCGACGGACATTACGCCGCCGCCAGACGTATCGGCGGAGAAGGTATAGTATTGCTGAAAAACGACCGCAACCTTCTGCCGGTGTCGGATGATGTGAGGAAAATCCTTGTGGTGGGTGAGAATGCCATCAAGATGATGACGGTGGGGGGCGGCTCCTCGTCGCTGAAGGTGCAGCGCGAGACCCTTCCGCTCGACGGCATCCGAAGCCATGCCTCCGCGAGAGGTATCGAGGTCGACTACCAGCGGGGATATGTGGGCGACGTGACCGGCGAATACAATGGCGTAACCACCGGACAGGACCTTGACGATTCCCGCGGTAAGGAACAGCTCATCGTCGATGCCGTGAATGCTGCCCGCGAGGCCGATATGGTGATATTCATCGGAGGTCTCAACAAGTCAGACCATCAGGATGCCGAGGGTGTCGACCGCATGGGATTCAGTCTGCCGTACGGTCAGGACGAGGTGATCGAGGCTCTTGTCAAGGCTAATCCCAACACGGTAGTGGTCAGTCTCACCGGGAATGCCTATTCGATGCCATGGCGCGACAGGGTGCCGGCTATCGTGCAGGGTTGGTATATCGGTTCGGAGGCCGGAAATGCCATCGCCGACGTGCTGTTCGGCGACGTGACTCCTTCCGGAAAGCTCCCGATGACGTTTGCCAGGGAGCTGACCGACTATGCCGCCCATGCCGACAATGATTCCTCGATGTATCCCGGCGTAAACGGCGACGTGTATTACAAGGAAGGCCTGGATGTAGGCTACCGCCATACCGACAGGCTCAGGCCGTCAAGCGTCAATTATGCCTTCGGGCATGGCCTCAGCTACACTACCTTCAGGTTAGGGAGGCCGTCGGCTTCCTCCGGCTCTTTCACGGGAGACGGCATTGTGACAGTGTCGGTGCCGGTCACAAACACCGGCGACCGTGAGGGTGCGGAAGTGGTGCAGGCTTACGTGCGCGACTGCAAGAGCAGTGTCTATCGTCCTGAGAAGGAACTTAAGGCTTTCTCGAAAGTCCGGCTGAGGCCAGGCGAGACAGGAGAGGCGAAACTTGATTTCGACAGGTCGGCATTCGCATTCTACGACCCGGAGACAAGACTATGGACCGTAGAGCCCGGCAGATTCGAGATCCTGATAGGAAATTCCTCCGACAATATCCTGCATAAAGTAGCGATAGATGTCGATCAACCGCTGACATGGAAAGACGGTGAGTGATCGATCGCGGTAAGCAATGAAAAATGTTCGGTAAGCCGTGCGGTTTACCGAACATTTTTATTAGTTAGGATATTGATTGTCTGCTACTAAGAGTCTGACTTTTGTATAATGTGGTTCACTTCGTTAAACAATCTTATGGAAGACTCTAGGATTTCATCAGGCGTGGGTATTATGCCATATGCCAGAGCCCCGACTTCTCTATTATAGATTTCTGATATCTGTTTCCAGATGCAATTCAGGTCGATGAATAATGGTGAAGTCGTTATATCTGAGGCCTTCCATAACGGAGGCCGGTCGAATTCTGCCTTGTCATGTGCAATGAGTTCAAGGAGGTCTTGAGTGAAGTCGGAATGGAGATAGTCTATGCATTCCGAATCGTGCATCAAATAATACAGGTCATAGAAATGTCTTATTTTTGAGGCTATTCCGGCAACAGCATCTTTATCAAACGAGAACCTTATAAGCGATACCACTTTCTCACACAATGTTCGTTTTTTATCTAGAACGTTAAGTTCGAAAGGCATCATGTCAAGTTCATTCATGAGGGAATGCAATCCTTTCTGGTTCATCATATCGCTGATGAATGGCTGTATGCTCTTCCTTACAAATGGATAAGGATTGCCGTATGTATTTATCTCAACAATAACATGATTCCCAAGAAAACTCAGATTATCCTTTCTCTCTCCCAATACAGAGCTATATCCATGATATGTCTTTCGGTATCGGTTGTTCTTGATTGTCATATTCGGCATGTCAAGCTCTTCCAGATCAGCGGTCGTGTCTTTGCCGATTCTTGCAACCAGCTTTTTCTGTTGATTCTGGCTCATTCCCTCAAGAATTACAGCAAAATCGACATCTGAGGAGAATCGTCTAATCAATCCGTAGGCTTTCGACAGCGAAGTGCCTCCTTTCCAAACAATACGAGCTGATTGGGGATGACGGGACAGATTCTGTAGAATCTGACAAATCCAATAATCTTTCTCAACAAATTCCGATGCAATTCCCTTCTCCTGTGAAGTTGTCTGAATGGCACTGGAAAACATATTTTTGTCGGTATGCAGTCTCATTTTATATTCCAACCGTTGAAATCAATATCTGTAGAGAGATTAATTCCTAATGAATAAACTGTCGTAGGATTGAGGGAATTTTTTAGGACAGCGAGATGTTTGTTTTTGTCAGCCGCATGTAAGATGGCGCCTAACAATGCGCGAACTCGGGGCGGGTATTTCATCGACAGCTTCACCAGCATCGACAGCTGCTTCTCCTCAAGCAATATTATATGTGTCCTGAGAACTGTAATCGACCTATCAATGGTTGTGTCAGGTATATGTTTGATCAGTTTTAAGGCATCAAGTATTTGAAGTAATGGGATATTGGCGGGAGTAATCTTATTGGCTTGCATAATAAAGCGAACCTGATAATGGCCTCGCTTTACCGGGTCATGCCGATGTGATGAGCCTATAATCACCATGCTGGAAACCTGAGACGTGAGACCCATTTGATTCCACACTGAATAACCTGTGAGGTAGCCTGTTAATATGCCATTTGTGTACAGTAGGTCTTTTACCACCTCATTTCGGTCTGGGCCGATTTTCCCGAATACAGATGTCTTGGGCTTATAATACCTGCCTTTTCCGGCTCTCTCTATCAGTCCGGACTTTACCATACGCCCAAGCTTTACTCTGACGTTTTCCCACCATTCCGAAGGAAACCCGAGATCTGCAATAGTAAAAACCTGTGCAGGACTAATGTCTGCAACCTTATTTTGTATATGTTGAGCAGCAATCATAGCGTTGCGTTTTGTAATTCAATGGCAAAGTTAATAAAAATGTTCGGTAAACCGTACGGTTTACCGAACATTTTTTGCTTGGGCGGATGCACCGGGGTGCATCCCTACACTGGAATGGTCGCGTCAGCGCGCGATGCCTTTAGAGCACGACGTTGACGATGCGGCCGGGCACGACTATCACCTTGCGCGGCGTCTTGCCGGCGAGCCATTTGACCGCCCCCTCCGCCTCAAGGGCGATCTTCTCCACTTCTTCCTTCGAGGCGCCCGCGGGAGCCTCGACTGTGTAGCGGGTCTTGCCGTTGAAGCTGACGGGATATTTCACCGTCGCCTCCAACAGGGCGCTCTCGTCATACTCCGGCCATTCGGAGTCGACAACGCTTCCGTCGTGGCCAAGACGGTGCCAGAACTCCTCCGCGATATGCGGCGCGAACGGAGCGATCAGGCGTGTGATGATGTCCATCGCCTCTCGGTTGGTCGACTTCAATGACGTCAGGTCGTTGACGGCGATCATAAACGCGGCTACCGAAGTGTTGAACGAGAAACCGGCGATATCGCCCGTCACCTTCTTGATGAGCTTATGCACCACCTTCTTCTCCTCAGGCGTCATCTCGGCGGTGTTGTCGGCCTCCAGCGCTCGGTCGAAGAGGTTCCAGAGCTTGCGCAGGAAGCGGTTGACGCCGTCGATGCCGTTGGTGTCCCAGGGCTTCGACTGCTCCACCGGCCCGAGGAACATCTCGTAGAGCCTCAGCGTGTCGGCGCCGTAGCGCTCCACTATGTCATCGGGGTTGACCACATTGAACATCGACTTCGACATCTTCTCCACGGCATAGCCGCAGACGTAGCGGCCGTCCTCAAGGATGAACTCCGCGTCGGCAAACTCCGGACGCCACTTGCGGAAGGCATCCGTGTCGAGCACGTCGGCGTTCACGATATTGATGTCGACGCGGATGGGCGTCACGTCGTAGTCGCCCTTCAGACCGTGGCTCACGAAGGTGTTGGTGTCCTTGATGCGATAGACGAAATTGCTCCTGCCCTGAATCATCCCCTGGTTGACGAGCTTGCGGAAGGGCTCCTTCTCCACCACGAGGCCGAGGTCGAAGAGGAACTTGTTCCAGAAACGGGAATAGATGAGGTGGCCCGTGGCATGCTCGGCGCCGCCCACGTAGAGGTCTACGTCGCGCCAGTATTCATCGGCCTCGCGGCCCACGAGAGCCTCCGGGTTGTGGGGATCCATATAGCGGAGGTAGTAGGCGCTGGAGCCGGCGAAGCCCGGCATCGTGCAGAGCTCGAGGGGGAAGCCCTCGGGGGTCTTCCAGTTCTCGGCGCGTCCCAACGGAGGCTCACCCTTGGAGGTGGGCAGATAGGAGTCTACCTTCGGAAGCTCGAGCGGCAGCGCGCTCTCGGGGAGCAGGCATGCCACGCCCTCGGCATCGTAGTAGACGGGGAACGGCTCGCCCCAGTATCTCTGGCGGGAGAAGATGGCGTCGCGCAGACGGTAGTTGGTCTTCACGCGGCCCAGTCCCTTCTCCTCGATAAACTTCTTTGTCTTAGCGATTGCCTCCTTCACCTCGAGACCGTTGAGGTCGAGCTCGGGGCCGCAGCTGTTGATCATCCTGCCCTCCTTGGCGTCGAAGCTCTCCTCGGAGACGTCGGCACCCTCGATCAGCGGAATGATCGGGAGGTCGAAATGGCGGGCGAAGGCGTAGTCGCGCGAGTCGTGGGCTGGCACAGCCATGATGGCTCCGGTGCCGTAGCCGGCGAGCACATAGTCGCTCACCCAGATGGGGATCTTCTTGCCGGTGAGTGGATTCACGGCGTAGCTGCCGGTGAAGACGCCGCTCACCTTCTTCTCGATCTGGCGCTCGCGCTCCGTCTTATGCTTCACTTCCTCAAGATATGCCTCCACGGCCTCCTTGCGGTCGGGGGTGGTGAGCAGAGCCACATATTCCGACTCCGGGGCGAGCACCATGAAGGTGACGCCGAAGACGGTGTCGGCGCGGGTGGTGAAGATCTCGAGCGAGAAGTTGCGTCCGGCCACCGGGAACCGCATCTCGGCGCCCTCGCTGCGGCCGATCCAGTTGCGCTGCGTCTCCTTGAGGCTGTCGCTCCATTCCAGGGTGTCGAGGTCGGCGAGTAGACGCGGGGCGTAGGCCGACACGCGCAGACACCACTGGCGCATCACCTTCTGCTCCACGGGATAGCCGCCTCGCACCGAGACGCCTTCCGACACCTCGTCGTTGGCCAGCACCGTGCCCAGGGCCTCACACCAGTTCACCATCGTCTCGGCACGGTAGGCCAGACGGTAGAGCATCAGGATGTCTTCCTTCTCCCTGCGCGGCATGGCCTTCCACTCATCGGCCGTGAACTCCACCTCTTTCGAAGCGGCGGCGTTGACTCCCCCGGAACCCTCTTTCTCGAAGCGCTCCACCAGACGCTCGATCGGAAGCGCCTTGTCGGCGTCGAGGTCGTAGTAGTGGCCGAACATCTTCATGAAGGCCCACTGCGTCCAGCGGTAATATTCGGGGTCGCAGGTGCGCACCTCGCGACTCCAGTCGAACGAGAAGCCGATCTTGTCGAGCTGCTCGCGGTAGCGCGCTATGTTGTCGGAAGTGGTCTTCTGCGGTGCCTGCCCCGTCTGGATGGCATACTGCTCGGCGGGAAGGCCGTAGGCGTCGTAGCCCATGGGATGGAGCACGTTGAAGCCCTGCTGACGCTTGAAGCGGGCGTAGATGTCGCTCGCTATGTATCCGAGCGGGTGCCCCACATGAAGGCCCGCCCCGGAGGGATAGGGAAACATGTCGAGCACATAGAATTTCTTTTTGCCGGGCTTTGCCTCCACCTTGTAGGTGTCGTGGTCGCGCCAATACCGCTGCCACCGGCTCTCTATTTCACGATGGTTGTAGTCCATTTCTAAAATTATCGGTTGGATTTCGACTTTTTTGCGTCAAAATCGCGTTATTACTTGTATAATTGTATGCTGTTGCGGAATAATCTGCAAAGTTAGTGAAAATAAGCGAATAAAATCAGTAAACGATGAGAAAAAGAAAACTTGCGATGACGCTGTGCATAGTAGCGGCGTGTGCGGTGCCGTCTTTTGCGGCTGAACTCGGCTCGCAGCTTGCGGCCTCCCCGGCTCCGGCGTGGATGGACAACGCTGTGATTTACGAGGCAAACCTGCGTCAGGGCACAGGCGAGCGGAACCTCCGCGGCCTCCAGCGCCAGCTGCCCCGTCTGCGCGACCTCGGTGTCGACATAGTGTGGCTCATGCCGATCCATCCTATCAGCGAGGAGGGACGCAAAGGTTCCCTCGGAAGCTATTACGCCGTGAAGGACTACAAGGCCGTAAACCCCGAGTTCGGCACTATGGAAGACCTCAAGGAGTTTGTGCGCACGGCCCACACCCTCGGAATGAAGGTGATCCTCGACGAGGTCTGCAACCACACCGGACGCGACAACGCATGGGTCACCGAGCATCCCGACTATTACGCCCGCAATGAGAAGGGAGAGATGTATGGCCCCTATGACTGGACCGACACCTATAAGCTCGACTACTCAAATCCCGCTACCCGCGCGGCCATGACCGACGCTCTGAAGTTCTGGATCGAGGAGGCCGACATCGACGGCTACCGCTGCGACGTGGCCGGAGAGGTTCCCACCGACTACTGGGAGGAGGTCCGCCCCCAGCTACAGGCCATCAAGCCTGTCTTCATGCTCGCCGAGGCCTCGAAGCCCGACCTGCTGCTCAAGGCTTTCGACGCAGACTACGCCTGGCCCATGAAGGACGTCTTCAACGCCATCGCCGCCACCCAGGGCGTCAACAGCTATGCCGTGGAGAAGAGGCAGGATCTGCCGAAGACAAATGCAGCCGACATCCGCAAGCTCATCGACCGCCAGAAGAAGGAGTATCCGAAAGGTGCCGTACACATGAACATGGTCACCAACCACGACCTCAATTCCTGGGAGGGCACCGAGGTAGAGCGTTTCGGTCCGGCCCTCGGCGCTTTCGCCGTGCTCAGCTACACCTTGCCCGGCATGCCGATGCTCTACACCGGCCAGGAGGTGGGATTCAACCACGCCTTCGAGTTTTTCGAGCCCGACAGCGTGCAGCCCGACTACGGCGCCAACGAGGTGACGGCCTTCTACGAGATGCTCAACGCCCTGAAGCACGCCAACTCCGCGCTCAACGTGCGCGAGGGCGACAACCAGACACGCTTCTATTCTCCCGAGAGCGACGAGGTGATAGCTTTCACCCGCAGCAACGGCAACGACACCGTGACGGTGGTCGCCAATCTGAGCTCCAAAGAGAATAAACTGGCATTCAAAGGCGAAGCCCCGCAGACGCAGGGCTTGCACAATTACTTCAGCGGCGCGTCCGCTTCCCTTCAGGAGAAGCTCGCGCCCTGGGAATACGTCATACTGACCAACTAAGCGCTACGGCCGGCAGGCCACCAGCCTGTCGGCCAGCTCGCTGAAGGCCCTCGATTCCGGAGTGTCGTCGTCGATCACCGACGGCTTCCCCGAGTCGAGGGTCTCGCATATCTGCGCCACGAGGGGAATCTGCGCCAGCAGGGGCACGCCGGTCTCTTCGGCCAGACGCTTGCCGCCGTCCTTGCCGAAGATATAGTATTTCTCGTCGGGATGCGGCGCGGGAGTGAACCACGACATGTTCTCCACAAGGCCGAGCACCGGCACGTCGATCTTGTCGTTGGTGAACATATTGACACCCTTGCGGGCGTCGGCCAGCGCCACCTCCTGCGGAGTGGTCACCACAATCGCTCCGTCGAGCTTCAAGGTCTGCACCAGCGTCAGGTGGATGTCGCTCGTGCCCGGGGGCATGTCGATGAGGAAATAGTCGAGCTCGCCCCACCAGGCGTCGCTGATGAGCTGCTTGAGGGCGTTGCTCGCCATGCCGCCGCGCCATATCACGGGGCTTGCCTTGTCGACCACGAAGCCGATCGAGAGCATCTTCACACCATATTTCTCCACGGGCTCGATCCAGTCCTTGCCCTCCTGGTTCACCATATACAGCTGCTCGTCTTCCACGCCGAACATCTTTGGCATCGAGGGGCCGAAGATGTCGGCGTCGAGCAGACCCACCCGGTATCCCTTGCGGGCGAGCGCCACAGCGAGGTTGGCCGAGACGGTGCTCTTGCCCACTCCGCCCTTGCCGGAGGAGATGCCGATGATGTTTCTCACACCGGGCAGCGGATCCTGCTGCTGCTCAGGCTCCTTGCGGAAGGCCGCGTGGATGTTGCCCTTGATCTGCACGTCGGGTGAGACATAGGTGAGTATGGCGGTCTCCGCCGCCCTCACCACCGAGCGGATGAAGGGGTCGGTCGATTTGTCGAAGATGATGGAGAATTCCACCTTGTTGCCGTTGATGCGTATGTCGTCGGCTATCATGCCGTTTTCCACCAGCGACTTGCCGTTGCCGGGGTATTTCACGTTCTCGAGCGCTTTGGTGATCAAAGCCGGATAGAGTGTCATGTCAGTATATGATAAGAAGGTTCTATAATTCAGGTCTGATGTCGTCGGGGAGGTCGAAGACGGTGTGTCGCGTATAGGCGCGGTAGTCGTCGCGCTCTATGTCGTCTTCGCGGGGCTCGGCGAGTGCCGGAGTCTCCTCCGGGATGGAGAAGGAGATGAGCTTTATCTTCTTGCCCCGCGAGAGCCACTGCGACTCGTAATATGTCTTGATCGAGGTCTCGGCGTCGGCCTTTCCGCTACCGTAGAGATCATCGGTGACCTCGGCCACCGGCAGGGCGTTGAGCTCGGCGAGGCGTCGGGTATATTCGAAGAGGAAAGGGGAGTCGGTCTTGAGCCTCACGGGGGCGCCGGGGAGCAGGAAGCGTCGGTAGTCCTCCAGGAAACGGGTTGAGGTGAGGCGCTTGCGCGTCTTCTTCATCTGCGGGTCGGGGAAGGTGATCCATATCTCCGTCACCTCGCCCGGGGCGAAAAAGAGGGAGATGAGCTCGATCTCCGTGCGCAGGAAGGCCACGTTGCCGAGCCCCTCGCGCTCCGCTGTGGAGGCTCCGGTCCACATCCTGGCGCCCTTGATGTCGACGCCGATGTAGTTGCGGTCGGGATTGCGGCGCGCCAGCGCCACCGTGTATTCACCCTTGCCGCATCCAAGCTCGAGCACTATGGGGTTGTCGTTGTGGAAGAAGTCGCTGTGCCATTTCCCACGGTAGGGAAACTGCCCGTCGACCACGGTCGCCCTCGGATACTGGAGCACGCAGCCGAAGGTCTCCATATCGGCGAATTTCTTGAGTTTGTTTTTCGACATAATTGATTTATCGGTTATCTTACGATGAGTACCTTGCCGGCGTTCGATTCGCCGGAGCCCTCCGGGCCGGAGACGAGCACGTAGTAGACGCCGCTCCTCACCTTGCGCTGGTTGAGGTTGGTGGTGTCCCACTGCGCGGCGCCCCCTTCGGCGCTTCCGAGTTCCTTCACGAGCGATCCGGCGCCGTCCACTATCTTCACCAGCGCGTTGTCGGGAAGTCCGTCGATATCCACGTAGCCGTAGTAGTCGGGGCCGACGGGATTGGGCATGATGCGCACCGGCGAGGAGTCCTCGCCGCTGCCGCCGCCCTGCACCGTCAGCTCGGCGATTCCTTTGGCGGTGGAGGCCATGATGCTGCGTGTATCGGGGTTGTAGACGATGCTGTAGACCACGTCGTCGGGCATGCGGTCGGTGTCGGTGGTGTGTTCGGAGACGATGGTGCGCCCGTCGGAGCTGGTGCAGACGATGCCGGCGCCGGAGGTGGCAAACCACTTCCGG
>OGQO01001450.1_pt1 | contig 21546 bp, 17 predicted proteins | sample 1553241 | NCBI WGS metagenome assembly OGQO01 (sample SAMEA2579933, study PRJEB22360) | human gut metagenome | biome: human gut; feature: human-associated habitat; material: faeces | place: Denmark | collected 2008/2010
AGAGAACAAAATGTCCTTATATTCCCACATGTTCTCAATATGGTTTAGAAGCAATCGAAAAATATGGTGCATTAAAGGGTGGTCTTCTTGCGGTATGGAGGATACTTCGCTGTAATCCTTTTTCCCACGGAGGCTATGACCCTGTACCGTAAAGACAGGAATGTACTTGAAAATTGAATATTGATCGATCGAAGGAACCTCCTGTCATTTATGGATTCTAGGAGGAAATGAACTTGGAAATGATTTTAGCGACAAAGAGCAGCACTCCTATCATTGGTCAGCTTGCGACCGTTATGGGATGGATCATGGATGGTATTTACAGATTGCTGAATATCTTTGGAATTCAGAATATCGGTCTTTGTATTGTCATCTTCAGTATCCTTATTTATGCTCTTATGACCCCACTGCAGATCAAACAGCAGAAATTCTCTAAGCTGAGTGCAATCATGCAGCCGGAACTTCAGAAAATTCAAAAGAAGTACAAGGGAAAAAACAACGATACTGCTGCAATGCAGAAAATGCAGGAGGAAACACAGGCTGTATATCAGAAATACGGCGTATCTCCTACAGGAAGCTGTGTACAGCTTGCAATCCAGTTCCCTATTTTGATGGCCTTATATCAGGTAATTTATAAAATTCCGGCATATGTAGGAAGTGTAAGGGATATCCTTGCATCTGCAGTTACCAGTATTACAGGTGTAAACGGATATACAGATATCCTTCAGCAGTTTATCACAGATAATAAGATGACAAGAGTTCAGCTTATTATGGATGGAAGTAAAGCTACAAGTAATTCAGTCACAGACTTTTTGTATGCATTATCACCTTCCCAGTGGAAAACACTTGCTGAGACAAGCCAGTTTGCAGGATTTACTGATACGCTGAACAGCACTGCAAAAGAGATTTCACATGTGCAGAATTTCTTTGGTCTGAATATCGCTGATCAGCCACTGACTTATATTAAAGCAGCTTTTGTAGGTGGATCTGCTCTTCTTGCTATCGTTGCGATTCTTATCCCGATTCTTGCGTGGGCTACACAGATGATCAACTTAAAACTGATGCCTCAGGCAGCACAGCAGAGCGGCGATTCACAGCAGGATGCAATGATGAACTCCATGAAGACAATGAATATGGTAATGCCGTTGATGTCAGCAGTATTCTGTTTCACATTCCCTGTAGGTCTTGGTATTTACTGGGTAGCAAGTGCTGCAGTAAGAAGTGTGCAGCAGGTTGTTATCAATAAAAAGATGGATAAGATCCAGATTGAAGACCTGATCAGTGAGAATATGAAGAAGATGGAAAAGAAGCGTGAGAAAGCGGGACTTCCACCTCAGAAGATTACAAATCAGGCCCATCAGAGCGCCAAGAATATCAATAAGATTGAAAAAGGCAGCAGCAATACAAATGTTGAGACAAGAGCCAAGAAGGTTGAAGAAGCTTACAAAGACGCTGCGAATGCAAAACCTGGCAGCATTACTGCAAAGGCCAATCTGGTAAAAGCATTTGATGAGCGTAATAAGAAGAAGTAGTCAGGAACGGAGGGGTTGGCATGGAGGATTATATCCAGTTTTCAGCGAAAACAAAGAGTGAAGCAATTACAAAAGCATGTATCGAGCTTGGCGTATCCAGTGACCAGCTTGAGATTCAGGTAATAAGTGAAGGCAGCAACGGATTTTTCGGAATCGGAAGCAAGCCTGCAGTAATTAAGGTTCGTAAGATTGAGTCGGTTTCTGAGGAAGAAGAAATGAAGGAGATCGTAGAGACAGTGAAACTCGATTCCTTCAAAGAGGAAGCCCCGGTTCAGGAAGAAAAGAAAACGGAAGCTATAAAACCGGTAAAGAAAGAAATCAAAGAGCCGAAAGCTGTTTCTGAGAAACCAAGACAGCCAAAACCTGTAAAGGAAAGGGCTGCAAAAGAAAAACAGCCGAGAGAATTCAGAGAGCCAAAAGAGAAACAAGTCAGAGAAAAGACGACTAAACCGGTAAAGCCTGTTGAGATCCTTACAGATCCGGAAGAGATTAAAGAAGTAGAAAACAGAGCAAAGGTATTCCTTCGTGATGTATTTGCGTCCATGAATCTTGGAGAAGTAGAGATTACATCTGAATATAACACAACGGACGGAAGTCTGGAAGTTGACTTTGAAGGCGAAGATATGGGAATCCTTATCGGCAAGAGAGGCCAGACTCTGGATTCTCTTCAGTATCTGACGAGTCTTGTGGTAAATAAAGGTAAATCAAATTACATTCGTGTAAAACTTGATACAGAAGATTACCGCAAGCGCCGTAAAGAAACTCTTGAGAACCTTGCAAGAGGTATTGCTTATAAAGTAAGAAAAACCCGCAAGCCGGTTATTCTTGAGCCAATGAATCCTTATGAGAGAAGAATTATCCATTCTGCTCTTCAGGGAAATAAATTCGTTGAGACAGTCAGTGAGGGTGAAGAGCCTTACCGTCATGTAGTGGTAAAATTAAAAAGAAATTAATAATATGACTGCTTCATTGCAGATATGAAAAAAGAATGTTATTCTAGGTGAAAGCGTGAATAACACGTAACTTTGCGTGTGTACTTTTGCCTGGAGTAACATTTTTTTTACGGAAAGTCTTGTATATATACCAGAGAGATTACACACTTGCAGAAAAAAAATAACAGTAGTCAGTGTGATTTTCCTGTTATGTATATAAGATGACAGAATTATTGTAACAGTCTACTGTTCCGCAGGGGCGGAACTATTATAGAACAGGCAAGTGAGGAGAAAAAAATGGAAACAACAATCGCAGCAATTTCCACAGCCATGAGTGCGTCCGGAATCGGAATCATCCGTATCAGCGGCGAGAATGCCATGGATGTGATTTCCCGTATCTACAGATCAAAAGGCGGGAAGAAAAAAATAAAAGAAGTTCCGACTCATACCATTCATTATGGATATATTTATGATGGAGAGGAACTGATTGATGAGGTTCTGGTAATGATCATGCATGCACCGAGGACTTTTACAGGAGAAGATACAGTAGAAATAGACTGTCATGGTGGTGTATATGCTATGCAGAGGGTTTTGGATACAGTGCTGAAAAATGGTGCCGAAATTGCAGAACCAGGAGAATTTACCAAACGTGCCTTCCTGAACGGACGGATGGATCTATCCCAGGCAGAGGCTGTTATGGATGTTATACAGGCGAAAAATGAATATGCGCTTCGCAGTTCCATGGATCAGTTAAGAGGTTCTGTGCAGAAAGCAATCCGAGATATCAGAGAAAAGCTGATTTATCACATTGCATATATAGAATCGGCACTGGATGATCCGGAACATATCAGTCTGGATGGATATCCCCAGGAACTTCTGGAAGTTGTGGATAATGAACAGAAAGAAGTGAAGCGCCTGTTGAAAACTTCTTCTGACGGAAAGATGATCCAGGAGGGAATCCAGACAGTTATCCTCGGAAAACCAAATGCCGGAAAATCCTCACTGTTAAATCTTCTGATCGGAGAAAACCGGGCTATTGTGACAGATATTGCAGGAACGACCAGAGACATTCTGGAGGAATATATCACACTTCATGGAATATCTCTGAAGATTATTGATACAGCCGGAATCCGGGAAACAAAGGATATTGTGGAAAAAATAGGGGTAGACAGAGCCAGAGAAATGGCACAGAAAGCAGATCTGATTCTTTATGTAGTGGATTCTTCTGTTCCGCTTGACGAAAATGATGAAGAAATCATGGAAATGCTTACTGGAAAAAAGGCGATTATCCTGTATAATAAAACTGATCTTCAGCCGGAAATCCAGCCGGAAATCCTGGAAGAAAAAACAGGACATCCTGTAATTCCGATTTCTGCAAAAGAAGAAAAAGGCATTACAGAACTGGAAGAACAGATTAAAGATATGTTTTTTGGAGGAGAGATTTCCTTTAATGATGAGGTATATATTACAAATGCCCGTCATAAAGCAGCATTGGAAGAGGCTGACAGAAGCCTTGATCTGGTCAGAAACAGTATCGAAATGGGAATGCCGGAAGATTTCTTTTCTATAGATCTTATGAATGCATATGAAAATCTGGGTAAAATCCTCGGAGAGTCTGTTGGTGAAGATCTGGTAAATGAGATATTCAGCAAGTTTTGCATGGGTAAATAAAAATCAAAAAATCGCCTTCGGCGATTTTTGAAAGAATAGGATGAGCAGTTGTAAAATAAAAGGAGACAAAATGAGAACGTTAGTAGAAGATTATGATATTGTTGTAGTCGGTGCCGGTCATGCCGGATGTGAAGCAGCACTTGCGGGCGCGCGCCTGGGCCTGAATACAGTGATGTTTACTGTAAGTGTAGACAGTATCGCATTAATGCCATGTAACCCGAACGTAGGCGGCAGTTCCAAAGGCCATCTGGTAAGAGAGCTTGATGCCCTGGGCGGTGAAATGGGAAAAAATATTGACAAGACCTTTATCCAGTCCAAAATGCTTAACTGTTCCAAAGGACCTGCAGTGCACTCCTTACGTGCGCAGGCTGACAAACAGGCATACAGCAATGAAATGAGAAAAACGCTTGAAAATACACCTAATCTGACTATTAAACAGGGAGAAGTAACAAAACTTCTGGTCGAGGACGGAAAGATTACAGGGGTAAAAACATATTCCGGTGCAACTTATAACTGTAAAGCAGTGGTCCTCTGTACAGGAACTTATTTAAAAGCAAGATGTATTTACGGTGATGTAAGTAATTATACAGGACCAAACGGACTGCAGGCAGCCAACTACCTGACTGATTCTCTGAAAGAGTTGGGAATTGAAATGTTCCGTTTTAAAACAGGAACACCTGCCCGTATTGCCGGAAATACAATTGACTACAGTAAAATGGAGGAACAGTTTGGAGATGAGAGAGTTGTACCATTTTCATTCTCAACTAATCCAGAAGATGTTCAGATAGAGCAGAAATCCTGCTGGCTGACATATACAAATGAGAAAACTCATGAGATCATTCGTGCAAACCTTGACCGTTCTCCGTTGTATTCCGGTATGATCGAAGGAACCGGTCCGCGTTATTGTCCGTCAATTGAAGATAAAGTAGTCCGTTTTGCAGATAAGAACCGTCATCAGGTATTTATTGAGCCGGAAGGTCTCTATACAAATGAGATGTATATCGGTGGAATGTCCAGTTCTCTGCCGGAAGATGTGCAGGAAGAAATGTATCATTCCGTACCGGGACTGGAACATGCAAAAATCGTTAAAAATGCATATGCCATCGAATATGACTGTATTAATCCACGTCAGTTATATCCTACACTGGAATTTAAGAAAATCAAAGGACTGTTCAGCGGTGGTCAGTTTAACGGAAGTTCAGGGTATGAAGAAGCAGCGGCGCAGGGACTGATCGCAGGAATTAATGCTGCTCTGGAAGTTAAAGGTCAGGAACAGCTGATTCTTGACCGTTCTGAGGCTTATATTGGTGTTCTTATTGATGATCTGGTAACAAAAGAAAACCATGAGCCATACAGAATGATGACCAGCAGAGCGGAGTACAGATTACTTCTCCGACAGGACAATGCGGATCTGAGACTTCGTAAAAAGGGATATCAGGCAGGACTCATCAGTGAAGAGGATTATCAGAAAATCCTTACGAAAGAAGAACAGATAAAAACAGAGATCAGCAGAGTAGAACATACAAATATCGGAGCAAACAAAGAGGTTCAGACCCTTCTGGAAAGTTATAACAGCACACCGCTGAAATCCGGAACCACTCTGGCAGAACTGATCCGCCGTCCGGAACTTTCTTATGAAGCAATCAAACCACTTGATAAAGAACGTCCGGAGCTGCCATGGGATGTACAGGAACAGGTTGACATTAACATCAAGTATGATGGATATATCCGCAGACAGTTAAAACAGGTAGAACAGTTTAAGAAACTGGAAGCAAAGAAAATCCCGACAGATCTTGATTATGAGAAAGTTGGAAGCCTGAGAATCGAAGCACGTCAGAAACTGGAAGCATACAGACCGATTTCAATCGGACAGGCTTCCCGAATTTCAGGAGTTTCTCCTGCTGATATATCAGTTTTACTGGTGTATCTTTCCAGTACGAAATAATTAATATAATACGCTTTAATGTGCTTATAAAAACAAGAAATTGGAAAAAAATATTAAAATAGTACATAAAAGAGTAAAATGACGGACTATAAATAACAGATAAAATCATAAAAGCACATAAAACAACCCTGTAAAATATACAAAAATAATAAATAAAGGTAGAAAAAGGAGAATAATACATGCCGTATAATCTGACGACATTGGAAAATGGATGCAGAGAACTGGGTATAGAGCTGAGCCAGAAGCAGAAAAATCAGTTTATCCAGTTTTATGAATTTCTGGTAGAAAAAAATAAGGTTATGAATCTGACAGGTATTACTGAGTTTGAGGAAGTACTTACAAAGCACTTTCTTGACAGTCTTGCCTGTGTAAAAGCCATTGATATGACAAAAGTAAAAACAATTATGGACATCGGTACAGGTGCCGGATTTCCAGGTGTGCCTTTGAAAATTGCTTTTCCACATCTGGAGGCATGTCTGCTGGATTCTCTGAAAAAGAGGGTAAACTTCCTTGAGGAAAGTTTTGAGCTTCTTGGATTAGAAGGGATTAAGGCGATTCATGGAAGAGCAGAAGAGTATGCAAAAAATAAAGAGTATCGTGAGAAATATGATCTCTGTGTATCTAGGGCAGTATCAAACCTTGCAACTCTGTCAGAATATTGTCTTCCTTATGTAAAGACAGGAGGAACTTTCATTTCCTATAAATCAGGAACTGTACAGGAAGAGGCAGAAGAAGCAGAGAAAGCAATCAATATCCTCGGTGGTCAGGTGAAAGACATCACATACTTTAAATTGCCGGACTCCGAGATTGACCGATCCCTTGTCATTATAAATAAGAAAAAATCTACACCTGGAAAGTATCCGCGTAAAGCAGGAACACCATTAAAAGAACCATTGTCATAATAAATCTATGTATAGTTGTCTCATGAAATCTTCTGGCAAAAAATGCCGAGATTTCGGGACAGCTATTTTTTTCAAACAAACATCACAGAATAATCACACTTTTATCCTAATTTCATCACAACTTCATCATAAACTATTTTTATAGAGATGTCCTCGGGTTCCCCCATTCTCTGTTTCACCTGGGGACATTTTCTATATTTTATTTTGGCAAAAATTAAGAGGAGGAGAACACATTGATTGAAGTAAACAATCTGGTCAAACGATATGGTAACCATACGGCAGTTGACCACCTTTCCTTTAAAATAGAGAAAGGCAAAATCTATGGATTTCTGGGACCAAACGGTGCAGGAAAATCCACTACAATGAATATGATAACCGGATACATCGCATCCACCGAAGGAACCGTCAAAATTGACGGACACGATATCCTCGAAGAACCGGAAGCGGCAAAGAAATGTATCGGTTATCTGCCTGAACAGCCGCCGGTCTATTTTGATATGACTGTCCTGGAATACATGAAATTTGTGGCAGATCTCAAGAAAATCCCAAAAGATAAAAAAGCAAACATGATCGAAGAAGTCATGGATATGGTAAAGATTTCAGACATGAGAAACCGTCTGATAAAGAACCTGTCAAAAGGTTACAGACAGAGAGTTGGTCTTGCTGAGGCGATTATGGGGTATCCGGAGGTGATCATCCTGGATGAGCCGACAGTAGGTCTTGACCCTAAACAGATTATTGAAATCCGAACCTTAATTAAAGAATTAAAAAAGAAACATACCGTTATTCTCAGCTCGCATATACTTTCTGAAGTAAGCGCGGTATGCGATTACGTGCTGATCATTTCTCATGGAAAACTGGTAGCAAGCGATACTCCTGAGAATCTTGGAAAACTTGCAGAGGGATCTAATACTCTGGAGATGCTTATTAAAGGTGAAAAAACACAGATCAGGCAGGCTCTCGAGGGAATCGAGGGAGTCAACAGCGTAACAATGGAAAAAGATGAGAAACAGAATCTCTGGAGTGTGAAAGTTTCAACAGAGGAGCAGAATGACATTCGGGAAAAAGTATTCTACAAAATGTCGGAGATTAACAGCCCAATCTATGAGATGAAGTCCAGGAAAGTATCACTGGAGGAAATCTTCCTTGAACTTACTGCATCCGATAAACCAATATCTGCAGACGAAGTCCCAAATACACCTGAAGATAAAGATATTGATGCCCGTAAATCAAACGAGACAAACGTAAAACAGACATCAGCAGAAATACCGGAAGAACAGAATAATGATAAAGGGGGAGAGAAATAACCATGACAGCTATATATAAAAGAGAGCTGAAAAGTTACCTGACATCCATGGTAGGATATTTATTTATCTTTTTCATTCTTGTACTGACAGGTATTTATTTTTCAGCATATCAGCTTTCAGCAGCATATCCGAAATTTGAATACACCTTAAGCGCAATTACCTTTGCATTCCTGATCGGAGTACCGATTTTGACTATGCGTGTACTTGCAGAGGAAAGAAAACAGAAAACAGATCAGCTGCTTCTGACAGCACCGGTTTCTGTGAGCGGTATTGTAATAGGTAAATATCTTGCACTGGTAACTGTATTTGCTGTTCCGATGGCAGTTATGTGTACTTATCCGCTGATTATGTCCAGGTTTGGCACAGTAGAGTTTGCATCTGCATATACAGCAGTCCTGGGATTCTTTCTCCTGGGATGTGCAAATATTGCAATCGGTGTATTTATGTCAGCATTAACTGAGAGCCAGGTAATTGCAGCGGTACTCACATTTGTTTTCTTATTTGCATTTTACATGATGAATGGTATTTCTTCATTCTTCTCTCAGACATCTATGTCGACATGCGTGACATTTGGGTTATTGATCCTGGCAGCAGCCATCATTATCTATACCATGATCAAGAATATTCTGATCTCAGCAGTGATCGGTGTGATCGGAGAAGTGGCACTGATTATTATTTATGTAGTAAAATCCAGTATTTTTGAGGGCGGTATTCAGAAAGTCCTGGATGTGTTTAATCTGAGCGGACACTTTGATAATTTTACAAGTAACATCTTTGATATAAAAGGAATTGTATATTTTCTTTCTGTGATCGCAGTATGCCTGTTCCTTACAACACAGTCTATTTTGAAGAGACGTTGGAATTAGTGGGGAGGTGAAAGAAAATGAAACTGAAAGAAAAGATGAAAAATAATAAGCATAAAAAATTTGACAAAAAGAAACTGATTGGCACCATCAGTAAGAAGCATATCAAAAACGGTTCTTACACAATGGTTATGTCAGTGATATTTATTGCAGTAGTTGTAGTGCTCAACATGATCGTAAATGCGATTCCGTCCAAATATTCAGAAATTGATATCAGCAGCCAGAAACTCTACAGTATTGGTGATGATACAAAAGCAATGCTGAAAGATCTGGACAAGGACGTAACAATTTACCAGATTGCACAGAGCGGTTCTGAAGATGAGAATATTACCAATCTGCTTAAGAAATATGAAGATGAATCCAAGCATATTAAAGTAGAGCAGAAGGATCCTGTAGTAAATCCTAAATTTGTAACGGAATATACAAGTGATGATCTTTCTGCAAACAGTCTGATCGTTGTATGCGGCGACAGAAATAAAGTCATTGATTACAACAATATCTATGAGAGCACAATTGATTATCAGACCTATAGCTCTCAGACTACCGGTTTCGACGGTGAAGGTCAGATCACAAGTGCGATCGGATATGTAACATCCGAAGATCTCCCGATCCTTTATACACTCGAGGGACATGGTGAGAAGGAGATGGATTCTACTATCAAAGAAGACATCGAGAAGGCAAACATGGATATTCAGTCTCTGAATCTTCTTACAGAGGGAAGTGTTCCGGATGATGCAGACTGCCTGTTCATTGATTCTCCGTCCACAGATATTTCAGAAGATGAAAAGACTGCTATTATTGATTATCTTGAAAATGGCGGAAAGGCGATGATTTTCTCTGATTATACAACAGAAGACCTGCCAAACTTTGATGCAGTTCTGGAAAACTATGGTGTTCAGAGAGAAGCTGGAATCGTATTTGAAGGTGATAATCAGCATTATGCAATGCAGATGCCATATTATCTGGTTCCGACTATAAACAGCACAGATGCAAGCTCTGAGACTGTTTCCGGAGGATATTATGTACTTGTACCATATGCACAGGGAATCAAAAAAATGGATGATGTAAGAGATACCGTAACGATCAACAGTATCCTCACCACATCAGACCAGGCATATTCCAAGACAGATCTGAACAGTGATACTCTGGAGAAAGAAGACGGAGACGAAGCTGGCCCATTTGATCTGGGAGTAAGCATCACAGAGACTCTGGATGATGACAAAGAAACGCAGATCGTATACTATTCAACTTCCAATCTGATGGAATCACAGGTAAATCAGATGGTATCCGGCGGAAATGAGAAGCTGATCATCGAATCCCTGAAGTGGATGACAGACACAGAAGATAGCGCAACCGTATCTATCCCATCCAAGAGCCTGTCTGTATCTTATCTGACACTTACAGACTATGATGCTGCATTCTGGAAGATCTGCACCATCGGTCTGATTCCTGGATTCTTCCTTGTTGTAGGGTTTGCAGTCTGGATGAAGAGGAGAAAAGCTTAAATGAAGAATAAAACTGTAAAAATGGTTCTTGCAGTTGTAGTTCTTGGTGTCTGCTGCGGGGCTTACGCAGGTGTAAAAACCTACGTAGCCCATCAGGAGCAGAAAGAATCCGAAGAAGATTCTGAAGAAAGCACAACTGTATTTACTGCATCAACAGATAACATTAAATCTCTGGATTTTATGGTTGATGATACAGAGACAACATTTGAAAAAGATGATGACAGCTGGGTAAAGAAAGACGAAACAGATTTTCCGGTAAATCAGACTACTCTGGACAGTGCAGCATCTGCTATTGCATCTGTCGATTCAGACAGAGTTCTGGAGGACGTAGATGATCTTTCAGAATATGGTCTGGACTCTCCGTCAAACACGATTAAGATTGTAACAAAATCTGATGAGGAAGATGGCGATGACATAACAACTACACTGTATGTGGGAGATGAAAATTCCTCCACCAGTCAGTATTATGTAAGAAAAGATGATGATGAGAAGACAGTATACCTGATAGATTCTTCCTGCGTAGAGCCGTTTACCAAATCATTGAATGATTATGCGCAGATGGAAGATTTCCCTGCAATTTCCAATACAGATACCATTACAAAAATTTCTGTAGACGGCGATAATTCCTATGAATTATCAAAAGACGAAGATACAAGTACCTGGTCAGTAAAAGGCAGCGAGGATGAAGAAAAAGCAGACTCAGCTACCGTAAGTTCTCTGGTATCCTCATTCGGAAGCATGGCATATAGTTCACTTGCAGATTATAAATGTGACGACAAGAGCAAATATGGTCTGGATAAACCATATGCAACAATCACAGTAGATTATCAGGAAGAAGTTGCTGATGATGACACTGATGAAGACACAAAAGATGATACGACAGCTTCCGGTGAGGCGGCAGATAAGCAGCTTACAATTCTTGTTGGAAATGAAACAGATGACAGCAGCAGATATGTCATGGTAAATGACAGCAATGAAGTCTATACGATGTCAACGGATACTCTGTCCGCGCTCACTGATAAATCAGAAGAAGACTTCTGGGATATGACAGTAAGTTATGTATCTTTAAACAGCCTCGGAAGCCTCAAAGTAAATTATCAGGGCAGTGATTATAAAGTAAATGTTTCACGTGAAACATCCACAGATGATGATGGAAACGATACAGAAACAGTTACCTATAAACTGAATGGTTCTGATCTGGATGAAACAACATTTACAACATTCTACAATAAACTGATCAACATGACGGCTCAGAAACGTCTGACAGATAAATATGAACCTGACGGTGATGCAGAACTGACAGCTACATTTACAGAAGAAGACGGTGATACACAGGAAGTTGCATACTATAGCTACGATACAAACTATTATGCAGCAGTGGTGGATAATAAAGTATATCTCGTAAATAAGATGAATGTAAAAGAACTGTTCACAGCATTTGAATCAGTTGTTGGAACAGAAGAAGATAGTTCAGATAAGACAGATTCAGACGAAGCAACAACAGATGATACTAAATCAGATTCAACAGATATGCCAGGTGAGAGCATAGAAGAGTCCGATGACAGCACATCTGAAACAGCCGGCACAACAAACGATTCTGATACATCCGAAGAGGAGAATACAGATTCTCAGGAAACGGACAGTACAGAAGAGTAAAAGAATAAACAAATCTATAAAAAAGTGAGGCAGGCATATAGAATTTCTTCCATATGCCTGCCTCACTTTTTGTTGTATTAGAGCGTGTTTGAAAAATCATTCCCACAATCTGCACGCCCCATTTTGCGGTATATTTTGTCCGAATTCGGTTGCTGTAGTCACCGCAACGTTGCCTTCTTCCGACTTGAAATAAAAAAATTTATCCTTCAAAACTGTCTCAAAATCAACTCGTCGACTCATTCTGGCTTAAATATAAGGCTTAAAAGAAGATTTTAACCTGTTCAAGAAACGCTTCAGGTGCTTCAACATGTGGAAGATGTTTTGTTTCTTTGAGAACAGAAACTTCAATAGCCGGGTTGGAGGCACAATAATCATCAGTGACAGCCTTTCCGTTTGGCTCTGTTTCACCTTCAACAATATAAATACTGTTATCCAGTGCCTTAAGTGCATGACAGATATTTATATTTATATACTTAGCTGCAAGACTGGAGTACAAAAATCTGGTATAATATCCACCTTTATGAGCTGCTTCATAATAAGCATCTGCCATTTGATTATCCACATGGAATGGATTATAATACATCTTCTCGATAAAAAGATTATTTATATTATCACGTGATACGATCATATGATAAACCAGAGTTCCGAAAATCGGAATTTCCAGAGCTGCTTTTAACAGACGGTCCTTTCTGTTTGGCATCTGTTTTAATTGAGTCAGGCTGGGCGGATTTACCAGCATGATTTTGTTAAAAAGTTCTTTCTCATTGTGACAGGCCATAGTAACAAAAGAGCCTGAAAAACCACTTGCAATCACATCTGTTTTCTGACCAATTATTTTTTTGATAAAATCACTGATCATCTGAACATAAACAAAATTTGTATAGGTAATGCTGGATTTGTCCGAACGTCCGCATCCTAACAAATCAACAGTATATACGGTATGGTCAATTGCCAGTTCGTCTTCAATTTTGCTCCATTCATACCCGGAAGCTCCAGGTAAAGTGTCATGAATCAAAAGAATCGGTGACCCAGTTCCCTTTTTGGTATAATAAATGTTCCCAAAGCGCCATTCAAAGTAATTGTCATTAGAAATGTGGAGCATCTGTTTTAATTGTGCAGCAGTAGCAATCGTGTGGTTAATGAAATGAACAGCAACAGTTGCGCCGGTCATCAGAGCAGCAAATGTAAGAAATTTGTGCTTGTTTTTACTCATTTTCGGCCTCCTTTATCAAGCATAACAAGTGATTAGCCTGCTAAAATTATATACCCATATTATACCGCGATACTGTCTGTTTTACAAGAAAATATGATGCGAAAAAAAGAACCATATGGATTGATGATGTTACTGTTCACTCCGTTCACAGCAACACGCTTCGCGATGCACAGAATTTATGCTAATCGCATAAATTCGCGCGGTATGTCTCGGGTTTTCTGTGACCTTCACTCACAAAAAACACCTCGCGGGATATTACCAGTGAACAGTAACTTGATGATTACTGTTCACACACCACAATCCCGCGAGGTGTTTTGGCATGAATGTGTCAAAATCCCGAGACATACAAGCCAAAATTCCAGATTGCCTGCGGCAATGGAATTTTGGCTACGTTACTGAGAACGGAGTGAACAGTAACGATTGATGGAAAAAGAAAATGTCAATCACCACAAAATATACAATATTTATGCTAAAAATAATGTGTTTTTTTATGTTTCACGTGAAACATTATGTGGCATGATTAAAATAAAAGTGTTATAATAAACCTGCGTATGCCTGTTGGCATTATAAAAAATAATGTAACAGGCAAAATAGGAATAACTACAATTAAAACCTCATAAAGGAGGAATGAAGTTGGGAAGAATTATAGCAGTTGCTAATCAGAAAGGCGGAGTTGGAAAGTCAACAACTGCAATTAATCTTTCAGCATGTCTTGCAGAAAAAGGGAAAAAGGTTCTCGCAATTGATATGGATCCACAGGGAAATACTACCAGTGGTTTCGGCGTTGATAAGAACGGCATAGAAAATACATTGTATGAACTTTTGCTTGGAGAGGCAGAAACGAAAGACACGATTGTAAAAGATGTTGTTGAGAATCTTGATCTGATTCCATCTAATATTAATCTTTCCGGTGCAGAAATCGAGCTGGTAGGAATCGATGATAAAGAATTTATCTTAAAGGGAATCACAGATAAGCTTCGACGTAAATATGATTACATAATACTGGATTGTCCGCCGTCATTAAATATGCTGACGATCAATGCATTAACCGCAGCTACATCTGTATTAGTGCCGATCCAGTGTGAATATTATGCGCTGGAGGGACTTTCACAGCTGATTCATACCATTGATCTGGTAAAAGAAAGACTGAATAAACGTCTGAAAATGGAAGGCGTAGTATTCACAATGTATGACGCAAGAACAAACCTGTCTCTGCAGGTAGTGGAAAACGTAAAAGAGAATTTAAATCAGAATATTTATAAAACAATTATTCCACGTAATGTAAGACTGGCGGAGGCTCCAAGCTATGGACAGCCGATTAATATCTATGATCCGAGATCAGCAGGAGCAGAAAGCTACAGGCTTCTGGCAGAGGAAGTGCTCAACAGGGAGGATAATTAATGGCAGGAAGAAAAAACGGTCTTGGCAGAGGCTTAGATGCATTTTTTCCAGACAGAACATCTGTTGTCAAAGAACCTGCCAGAAAGACAATAACCAAAACAGTTAAAACAGAGAAGAAATCTGACGTAGCTGAAAAACAGACAAACCCTACTGTTGCAAAGAAGCAAACAGCAGATTCGAAAACAGGGGCAATGATCGTAAAGATCTCAAGTGTAGAGCCGAATATGGATCAGCCACGTAAACAGTTCGATGAAGATGCACTCATGGAACTGTCTGAGTCTATTAAACAGTACGGCGTACTCCATCCGCTTCTCGTGTCTGATAAAAAGGACTACTATGAAATAATTGCAGGTGAAAGACGCTGGAGAGCGGCAAAGCTTGCCGGACTGACAGAGATTCCTGTAATTGTTAAAGAGTTTTCTGAGCAGGAATTAGTAGAAATTTCCCTGATTGAGAATATTCAGCGGGAAGATTTAAACCCTGTGGAAGAAGCGATGGCATATAAACGACTGATTGATGAATTTCATCTGAAACAGGATGAAATCGCAGAGCGTGTAGGGAAGAGCAGAACAGCAGTAACAAATGCAATGAGACTTCTCAAACTCAGTGAAAAAGTGCAGCAGATGCTGATTGATGAGATGATCACTGCCGGTCATGCCAGGGCAATTCTTTCGATAGCAGATAAGGAAAAGCAGGAATCAATTGCAATGAAGGTTTTTGACGAGAAATTAAGTGTTCGTGAAACAGAAGCGCTTGTAAAACGTATGCTGGAGCCGCCAAAAACAGCAAAGAAGAGCAAATTCAGTTCTGCTGAGGATGCAATATATGAGAGTCTGGAAGAAAAAATGAAAAGTATCATGGGTACCAGAGTCCAGATTCACAGAAAGAAAAATGACAAAGGTAAAATTGAAATTGAATATTATTCCAAGGATGAACTGGAAAGAATCATAGATCTTTTCGAATCCATTGGTTAGGAGTGACAGTAATATGAGTGGCATTTTTGAAAATCTTGGAATTGATTCCGGGATCATTATTATACTGCTGATTCTTACTATCTTCCTGCTGGTAAGGAATATCAGTATGAATATGCGCCTGAGCCGTCTGGAACGTAAATATAAGACGTTCATGAAAGGTTCAGATGCACAGTCTCTGGAAAAAGTATTCGTTAGAAAATTCGCTCAGATAGATAAGCTCTATGATGCGAAGGAAGAACATGATCATGATCTTCTTTTTATCAAAAAGAATCTTGATAAAATGTTTAATAAATATGGTGTAGAAAAGTATGACGCATTTGATGATGTAGGTGGAAAGTTAAGTTTTGCGCTGGCTTTGCTGGACAAAGAGAATACAGGCCTTATCTTAAATGCAGTACACAGCCGGGACAATTGTTTTTTGTATATGAAAGAAATTGTAAAAGGCGAATCCTACGTTATGCTCAGCCAGGAAGAAGTAGAGGCACTTCGTAAGGCAGTGAATTTTGGACTGGATAATATTGAAGAATAAAGTTTTTTAAAAGTTACTGTGAACGGAGTGAACAGTAATGTTTAAAAGTTGAAAACAAGAGCATACTAAAAGAGAATCTGTTTTGTGCAGGAATGCACATGATATGATAAATTGATATCAGGGGGAAAGTTGTTGCCAGATTTTACCCTGACATCATTACATAATGTAATAGAATATTTCAGGAGGAACAAGATGTTAGATATTAAATTTGTGAGAGAAAATCCGGAAGTTGTAAAACAGAATATCCGCAACAAATTTCAGGATAATAAACTGGAATTAGTGGATAAAGTTCTGGAACTGGACAAAGAGAATCGCGAAATCAAACAGGAAGTAGAAGCTCTTCGTGCAGAGAGAAATAAAATTTCCAAACAGATCGGTGCACTGATGGCACAGGGAAAGAAAGAAGAAGCTGAAGAAGTAAAGAAACAGGTAGCTGCTTCCGGAACCCGTATTGAAGAACTTTCCACAAGAGAGAAAGAGGTAGAGGAAGAACTTCTCAAAGATATGATGGTAATTCCGAATATCATTGATCCATCTGTACCGATCGGTAAAGATGACAGCGAGAATGTAGAAATCGAGAAGTTTGGTGAACCGGTTGTTCCGGATTTTGAAGTGCCATATCATACAGAAATTATGGAAAATTTTGATGGAATTGATCTTGACAGTGCAAGACGTGTTGCGGGAAATGGTTTCTACTATTTAATGGGAGATATCGCAAGACTTCACTCAGCAGTAATCTCCTATGCACGTGACTTCATGATAAACAGAGGTTTTACTTACTGTGTACCTCCTTTTATGATCAGAAGCAATGTTGTAACAGGTGTAATGAGTTTTGCTGAAATGGATGCCATGATGTATAAGATTGAGGGTGAAGATTTATACCTGATCGGAACAAGTGAACATTCCATGATCGGTAAATTTATCGATCAGATCATTCCTGAGGAAGAACTTCCGAAAACTCTTACAAGCTATTCTCCATGTTTCCGTAAGGAAAAAGGTGCTCATGGACTTGAGGAGAGAGGCGTTTACCGTATTCATCAGTTTGAAAAACAGGAAATGATCGTTGTCTGCAGACCGGAAGAGAGTCCGATGTGGTTTGATAAATTATGGCAGAATACAGTAGATCTGTTCCGTTCTCTGGATATTCCGGTTCGTACACTTGAGTGCTGCTCCGGTGACCTGGCAGACCTGAAAGTAAAATCTCTTGACGTAGAAGCATGGTCTCCACGTCAGAAAAAATATTTCGAGGTAGGAAGCTGTTCAAACCTTGGTGATGCACAGGCACGTCGTCTTAAGATCCGTGTAAACGGAAAAGATGGTAAGAAATATCTTGCACATACATTAAATAATACTGTTGTAGCACCGCCTAGAATGTTGATTGCATTCCTTGAGAATAACCTGAATGAAGACGGTTCTGTAAGTATTCCTAAAGCTCTGCAGCCATACATGGGTGGTATGACAAAGATTGAGAAAAAGCACGCTTAATGGAGAGTAAGCTTTTTCAGGGAGGTGTTCTTATGCACAGTTATCTGAGGGCAGTTGGTTTTTCCAGGATCACCAAAAGAAGCAGTATCAGACAGATCATTACGGATGTGGTTGAAACCTATGACGAGAAAACTGTCATAGAGAACTATCCGGATGGTATGTTTGCAGAGTTTTCCAAGAATTATGGATGCGATTGTGGAATTACTGTCTGCGGGCAGTATGATGAAAACAACGTATTTTATCCGGATTATTATTTTCCTTTTTTTCGCGGAACAGGCATTACAACACAGGAGAGTGTTGTGATAGAGAGACATGCAGACAAAGAATCTTTTGCAGGTGCCTGTGACGATCTGAGAATTGGGGTTACTTTAATTTTCTATCTTCAGAATGCTGCTGAGTATCTGCAACAGCGTGAAAAAGGCAACATACTTCCGGGTGGCCAGCCTTTAACCCTTTCCGGGCTGGCCAGGGAAGGAAAAATCCTTTTTCCTGTAGAGAAAGATAAAGAAGCAGTAAAAGCAGAACGTGAACTGACAAAGAACAGAAATCATCTCATTGCAGCCGCCAGAAACGGTGATGAAGAGGCTATGGAGAGCCTCACGATGGAGGATATGGATACATATTCCATGATTTCTCAGCGTATAGTTACAGACGATATTTTTTCTATAGTGGATTCCTATTTCATGCCATATGGAATTGAATGTGATCAATATAGTATCATGGGTGAGATTCTGGATTTTATGACATTCAAGAACATTATAACAGGAGAAGAAATCTGCCAGCTTACATTAGACTGTAATGATATGCAGTTTGATGTTTGTATCAATAAGAATGATTTGCTGGGGGAGCCAAAGATCGGACGTAGATTCAAAGGAATCATATGGCTCCAGGGACAGTTGCATTATTAAAATTAAAAGATATGTTCAGAATGATAGCATGATAGCATGGACGAGAGTACTTCGTCCATGCTTTTTTTGGTGTCATAGTACTTCGCGCTCTGCTGAACTGTCTTGATTGCATTTTTTTATGGAGTTGCTATAGCATATAATTTTTGATTTATAAAAAACAATGGGCAAGATTTCTTTGTAATGTTTCACGTGAAACATTGTAAAATATCATGTAATTTCTACACTTGACAAGAGATAGGAAAATATTACTGTTTACGCGCCACTATTCTGCGAAATATTTTGATATGAATATGTCAAAATCCTGAGACATACGGAACAGAAATGGAATAAAGATATACAGGAAAATACCGAAAATCCAGGAGATACTACATTTCCGGCAGTAAAGGGAGATGCACTTTCTATGTGTTGATTTATTTGTAACATTTTTCGTTTACAGATGTTATATTAGTGAAAGGGATAAAAAACTGGAAACAAAACAGATATGAAAGCTATATCCAGCGCGAAAATCAGGGAAGGGGGAATGATAGAAGTGGATAATCAAATCTTATTAAAGCTTTACAGCCTTTATCAGAAAGAATTATATTTATATTTATATTCGCTTTGTGGGGACAGATATCTGGCAGAAGATTTGCTCCATGAAACCTTCCTGAAAGCACTTCTGGCCTTGCCGGACGGACATAGCAACATGCGGGCATGGCTCTATATGGTAGCGAGAAACCTGTTCTATAATCAACAGAAAAAGAAATTACGGGAGATTCTGATGGATGAACAGATATATCCTTTAGAAGAAAAAACAGAAGAAGGTCTGCCTGAAAAAATTTTCGAGGAAGAAGACAGGCGGATGCTTTATCAGGCAATCCTCAGACTGGATATAAAGAAGCGAGAAATCATTCAGATGCAGTATTTTGGCGGAATGACACAGAAAGAAATCGCGGCAGTTTTACATATCACGTTGGAAAATGTACGGGTGCTTGCATACCGGGCAAGGAAAGAATTGAAAAAATATCTGGAAGAGTGTAGAAAGGAGGACTCCAAATGACGTATCGTGAGTTACTGAACTTATATAAACAGGGAAAATTGGACGATGTTAGAAAAAAAGAAGTTGAAGCAGCTATTGAAAAACAGGACGCAATCAGTGAATTTCTCTATGAAGAAGGTGAGATACCAGAATTTTCTGATCTGGAGAGTGAGAATGCAGAGAATCCGGAAAATAAAGAATGGTTAGCAGGACAGAAAAACAATCAAAAAGATGAGATCAACAGGCAATTTATAAAAGAAATCAGATGGTCAATCCGCAAGGCTTTTATTAAAATGGGAATGATTGTAGGAGTAGCTGTCCTTGTAATTGTTTTATGTGCTGTATTTATCCTCCCAAAGGCCGTGTCGGATTTTTATTATAATCCCAATGAAGTAGTTGGTAAATATGAAGAAATGACTACGACCAGAATGGATTTGGATCTTTCTGTTTATTCTGAACTGTTTTTGCCGGGTAATCATCGTAGTCAGGTCAGTGCGGTATCGAGAGGGTATGGTGAATACGATATTATCATTCCGCAGACTTTTAGTTGGACTGGAAAATTCACTTCTGTCAGTGGACGTTTGGTGCGAGGAAATCTTATTTTTTATGACAATAACATATTGAGCAGACCACTTATGCAGTTTTATCTTCCGGGAGATACGACCGCGTGGGAGGCGTGGGAAGTGCATGAAAATGGAAAAGAAACTAAAATAGACACAGAAATGCGTAAGGGGGAAAGCATTCAGGATTCCAAAGACGCAATCGCAGAATACAATGATAACGACTGGTATCTTGCCTATGTTTCCATAAATGATATTGTGGATTACAGAGATTTTATTGAGTGGTATCAGAAACTGTCTGATGATAAAGAACTGGAATGGGGAGAACTCTGGTGTGCAGTTCATACGGAAGACGCGGATGGTTACTGTGTGGAACCAAACATTGGTTTCTGTCCGTATCCGTCGGGGATGAGCATGAATTGGGACAGAGAGAAATATCCATATTTGTCGCTTCTGGATAATACAGATATCTGTCATGATGTGGATGTGACAGACGAAGAAACTATGCAGACCCACTTTATCAGCATGCTTTCCTACATTCAGGATTATGACGACATTATTTCAATGATGGGACAGACGACGGATTCTCCGAACAGATACCAGGATATGATTAACTATGTAAAGAAAAATGGGCTGAAGATCCATGGCTTTGCAGTTTATGCAAAGAAAAAGAATCTTCTCGAATTATATAAACAAGATATGGTGTCCTATGTCCAGACAATACTACAAAATTAAGAAAGAAGTGCAGATATATCAGAAGAGATATTTCTGCACTTTTTTAATCAAATCAGGTAAGCAGCGAAGCGGATTGTGAATATTTGTCTGAATGTAAAATTTAAAATGAGAAGCCAGATTATGCTTGTAATTTTTCTTTAGATATAGTAAAATCATAGATATGGGTTAGGAATTCTCATAGTTCAGTTAGATAGAGTATCCGTCTCTATAAAGAGAGCAGGGGTATTTCTCTGAGTAAAAAAACAACTCAGAAAAATCTGTGATTGACAGCTTGTAAAAGAGCTGATAATCTAATATATGGCCGAAGGGAAAAATCCCAGAAACCCAGTAAAATGAAGGGTTTGCGGCATATGTCGTCATAGCTCAGCTGGATAGAGCACTCGCCTCCTAAGCGAGGGGTCGGAGGTTCAAAT
>OGQO01001461.1_pt1 | contig 21428 bp, 16 predicted proteins | sample 1553241 | NCBI WGS metagenome assembly OGQO01 (sample SAMEA2579933, study PRJEB22360) | human gut metagenome | biome: human gut; feature: human-associated habitat; material: faeces | place: Denmark | collected 2008/2010
TGCATGTGTTAGGCACGCCGCCAGCGTTCATCCTGAGCCAGGATCAAACTCTCAAATAAAATGTTCAAGATGTCAGATCAAGGTCCAGAACCACTGGTTCTTTTCCTGTCATTACTGTTTATTTAGGTTTTGAACTTTCGTTCTGTTCCATGGACTTTCCTGCAGACATCACTCTCAGGAAAACCCGAATGAAATTTGAATTAACGTTCAAGGTTGTTTTGTTATTCAGTTATCAAGGTTTTGTGTCGTTCTTTTTTTGTGACACAACTTCTTTATTTTATCACATTCAGAAGTCTTTGTCAAGAACTTTTTTAATTTATTTTTTAATGTTTTGTTGCTTTTCTTGAGCAACTCGTACATTCTATCACATTCCCATTCATCTGTCAAGCACTTTTTTATTTTTCTTCTTTATTTTCCAAATAAGAGTGAAAAATATTACGGAGAAGGAGGGATTTGAACCCTCGCACCGCGCGAACGATCTACACCCTTAGCAGGGGCGCCTCTTCAGCCACTTGAGTACTTCTCCATAATGCCTAAATAAATGAAAATATTCAATTCCGTTGCACACTGATGCACAACGCTTTATTATATTAGCAAAAAGGCTGACAAAAGTCAAGCCTTTTTTTAATTATTTTTTCCATTTTTCTTTTGCAGTCTCATAAAGGTTGTTTCCATCTTTATCAATAACTACAATAACAGGTAGATTTTCAATCTCTAACTTACGGATTGCCTCTGTGCCAAGATCATCGTAAGCAATTACTTCTGCCTTCTTAATACATTTAGATAATAATGCACCCGCTCCACCTACTGCGGCAAAGTATACTGCACCATTTCTCTTCATTGCTTCTATAACTTCAGGAGAACGCTTTCCTTTACCTACCATGCCTTTTAATCCTTTATCAAGCATCTCAGGGGTATACTTATCCATACGACTGCTTGTAGTAGGCCCTGCAGAACCAATAACCTGTCCCTCTCTTGCCGGACTTGGCCCAAGGTAATATAAAACATTGCCATTTAGTTCTATAGGTAAAGATTCCCCTTTATGCATACTTTCATACATTCTTTTATGTGCTGCATCTCTGGCAGTATAAATAATTCCAGACAGGTATACATAGTCCCCTGCCTTTAAAGTATTAATATCTTCTTCAGAAAGTGGAACCTGAATTGTTTTATTCATAACTGTATCCTCCCCTTATAAAGTCCTTACTGCATGACGATTTACATGACAGCACATATTTACGGCAACCGGAAGTCCTGCAATATGCGTAGGATATGTATTAATGTTGACAGCAAGTGCTGTAACAGTTCCACCAAGTCCTGCTGCTCCAATTCCAAGATTATTTACCTTTTCAAGAACCTCTTCTTCCATTGCTTTAATAGAAGGAAACTCGGAATGAGTACCCACAGGTCTTGTAAGTGCCTGCTTTGCCATAAGAGCAGCCTTTTCAAATGTACCGCCAATACCAACACCGACAACAACTGGAGGACAGGCATTTGGTCCTGCTTCCCGTACAGCGGATACAATCGCATTCACTGCACCTTCCATACCATCTGCCGGTTTAAGCATAAATACACGGCTCATATTTTCACTTCCGAAGCCCTTTGGTGCTACAGTAAGCTTAATATTCTCTCCTGGAACAATGCTGTAATGAATAACAGCAGGAGTATTATCTTTTGTATTTTCTCTGATAAATGGGTCATTTACTACAGATTTGCGAAGATATCCTTCTACATATCCATCATGTACCCCTTTATTGATGGCATCCGTAAGAGAACCGCCCTCAATATGTACATCCTGGCCTACCTCTGCAAATACAACTGCCATCCCTGTATCTTGACAGATTGGAATCTGCTCTACTCCTGCAATATCAAGATTCTCTTTTAGCTGATTAAGAATCTGGCAGCCAAGAGGGTTCTCTTCCTGTTCTGCCGCTTTGTATAAAGCATTCTTCATGTCATCTGAAAGATAGTAATTGGCCTCGATACACATTTCTTTAATATTCTTAGAAATTTCCTCTACGTTAATTACTCGCATCTTTATACCTCTTTATCCGTTTAATCCACAGATGATAAATTATTGAAATAAAATCAAAATAATCAAATACATCTGTGGATTAGTCTGGGGCAATCCTTAGTCAATAAGAGCTGGTAATCTTTCTCCCTGCTTACTGACTTTTATTACCCTGTATGAAAAATTTAAACTTCTTCTGGTGCTGTTTCATTTTCTATGGCTTCATTCTCATCTGATACAGTCTCTTCAGATACTTCAGATATATCTTCTTCCATATCTTCAGACTCATCCTCTTCCTGGAATCTTACCTTTGCAACACTGGCAACTTTAATATCGCTGTCTGCATCAATATTAATCAGCTTAACACCAGAAGTATTTCGACCAATAACAGAAATAGAATCACTCTTCATTCGAATCACAATTCCCTCTGTCGTAATAAGCATAATCTCTTCTTCTGGCTTAATCGTCTTCACTCCGATAACATAGCCGGTCTTCTCCGTAATCTTATAACATCTAAGACCCTTTCCGCCACGATGCTGTACGGTAAATTCATCAAGTGGAGTACGTTTACCCATACCTTTTTCAGATACGATGAGTAAATCATCTCCTTCAGAATGAATCTGCATACCGACTACTTCATCTGTATCTCCAAGATTCATTCCGATAACACCCATAGAAACTCGTCCGGTTTCTCGTACATCCTGAAGCTTAAAGCGGATACACTGACCTTCTCTTGATACGAGGAAAATGTCTTCGTTCTCATCGGTCTGTTTTACTTCAATAAGCTCATCGCCTTCTCGTAAGGAAATCGCAGCCAGACCATTTTTACGGACGTTCTTATACTCATCAAATCCTGTCTTCTTTACAATACCATTTCTCGTAGCCATAACAAGATAATGCTGCTTTCCATCTTCTGATAATGGAATAATCGCTGTGATCTTCTCTTCTGGCTGGAGCTGAAGAAGATTGATGATATTCACTCCTCTTGCTGTTCTGCTGGATTCCGGAATCTCATATCCCTTTAAGCGATATACACGTCCCTTATTTGTAAAGAACATGATGTAGTTATGAGTGCTTGTCATGAATAAATCTTCGATATGGTCTTCATCGATCACATTCATACCTTTGATTCCCTTACCACCACGATTCTGACTGTGGAAGTTATCCGGTGTCATGCGCTTGATATATCCAAGTTTGGAGAAAGTGATAATCGCATCTTTTCTAGGGATTAACGCTTCATCACTTAAATCTTCCATATCCATTTCGATAGAAGTTCTTCTGTCATCACCATATTTGTCGCGAATGAGAAGGATTTCCTCGCGGATTACACCTAAGAGAACCTTTTCATCTGCTAAAATGGCTTCTAACTCTGCAATCTTTTTCTCAAGTTCATCATACTCGTTCTGAAGCTTCTCTCTCTCTAAACCGGTAAGCGCACGCAGACGCATATCTACAATCGCCTGTGCCTGTGCCTGAGAGAATTCAAAACGCTTGATTAAGTTATCTCTTGCCTCTGCTACGTTCTTAGAAGCACGGATAATCTCGATAACTTCATCAATGTAATCTAAAGCCTTTAAAAGACCTTCTAAAATGTGCGCTCTCTCTTTTGCCTTGTTCAGCTCGTATTTTGTTCGTCTTGTTACAACATCTTTCTGGTGATTCAGATAATGAACAAGCATTTCTTTTAAGTTAAGAACCTTTGGCTGGTTATCTACAAGCGCAAGCATGATAACACCAAAAGTATCCTGAAGCTGTGTATGTTTAAATAACTGCTTTAATAAAACATTGGCATTCACATCTTTACGTGTCTCGATACAGATCCGCATACCGCTTCTGTCTGATTCATCACGTAATTCTGTGATTCCGTCAATTCTCTTTTCCTTTACTAAATCAGCAATTTTCTCAATTAAACGTGCCTTATTTACCATGTATGGAAGTTCTGTTACGATAATTCTCTGCTTTCCATTCTTCATTGGCTCAATATTTGTTACGGCACGTACTTTAATCTTACCTCTTCCGGTACGATATGCCTGGTCGATTCCCTTACGTCCAAGAATAGCCGCTCCTGTTGGGAAGTCCGGACCTTTTACAATCTCTAAAAGCTCATCAATCTCGGTATCTCTGTCTTCCTCCACCTGATTATCAATGATTTTTACCACACCATCAATTGTTTCTCTTAAGTTATGTGGAGGGATATTGGTTGCCATACCAACCGCGATACCCTGTGCCCCGTTTACAAGGAGATTTGGAAATCTCGATGGGAGAATGCTTGGCTCTTTCTCTGTCTCATCAAAGTTCGGTACAAAATCAACCGTATCCTTGTAAATGTCTGCTGTCATCTCCATGGAGATCTTAGATAATCTTGCCTCTGTATAACGCATGGCAGCTGCGCCGTCACCGTCCACAGAACCAAAGTTACCATGACCGTCTACTAACGGATAACGGGTAGACCAGTCCTGCGCCAGATTAACTAACGCTCCATAAATAGAGCTGTCACCATGAGGATGATATTTACCCATTGTATCACCGACGATACGGGCACACTTTCTATGTGGCTTATCCGGACCGTTGTTCAGCTCGATCATAGAATAAAGAATTCTTCTCTGAACCGGCTTCAGACCATCTCTTACATCTGGAAGCGCTCTGGATACAATTACACTCATAGCATAATCTATATAAGATTTCTCCATGGTATTTTTCAAATCCACCTCATGGATTTTATCAAAAATATTACTATCGTCCATACTGTCCTCCTGAACTATGATACATACTCCCGAAATCTCAAATATTTAAGAGATTCCGGGAGTATGGAAATGTCAAAAAACTTCTTTTATCAGATATCCAGATTCTGTACATATTTTGCATTCGCTTCGATAAACTCTCTACGCGGTTCTACACGGTCACCCATAAGAGTATCAAATGTCATATCAAGCTCTGAAGCTGCATCATCATCCATATTTACACGCAGCAAAATTCTCTTTTCCGGATCCATAGTTGTCTCCCACAGCTGGGAAGCATCCATCTCACCAAGACCTTTATATCGCTGAATCTTATTGTTACCGTCACGTCCGATATCTGTAAGTATCTTATTTAATTCTTCATCACTGTAGGCATACCATACCTTCTTGTTCTTCTCAACTTTATACAGTGGCGGCTGTGCCAGATATACATGACCTTCTTTGATAAGATCAGGCATAAAACGATATAAGAATGTTAATAATAATGTGGCAATATGTGCACCATCTACATCGGCATCAGTCATAATAATAATCTTATTATATCTGAGTTTTGTAATATCAAAATCCTCATGAATTTCCGTACCAAATGCAGTAATCATCGCACGAATCTCATTATTTACAAGAATCTTATCCAGTCTCGACTTCTCTACGTTAAGAATCTTTCCACGAAGTGGAAGAATCGCCTGTGTTGCACGACTTCTTGCTGTCTTTGCAGATCCACCCGCGGAATCTCCCTCTACGATGTAGATTTCACAATTCTGTGGGTCTTTATCAGAACAATCTGCCAGCTTACCTGGAAGACTCATTCCGTCAAGTGCAGACTTTCTTCTTGTTAAATCCCTTGCCTTTCTTGCGGCCTCTCTGGCTCTTTGTGCAAGCACCGCCTTCTCACAGATTATCTTTGCAACATTTGGATTCTGCTCAAGGAAATAAGTGAGCTGTTCGCTAACTACGCTGTCAACAGCACCTCGCGCTTCACTGTTTCCAAGCTTCTGCTTTGTCTGTCCTTCAAACTGTGGTTCTGGAATCTTAATGCTGACAATGGCAACTAAACCTTCTCTGATATCATCTCCAGTAAGATTCTGCTCACTGTCTTTTAATAACTTATTCTTTCTTGCATAATCATTAAATGTCTTTGTAAGTGCACTTCTAAAACCAGCTAAATGTGTTCCTCCTTCCGGTGTCGTAATATTATTTACAAAGCTATAAACACCTTCGTTATAAGAATCATTATGCTGTAACGCAACTTCTACAACTACATCGCCTTTTTTACCTTCACAGTAAATAACCTGTGGGTAAAGTACTTCCTTACTCTTATTCAGATATTCTACATATTCACGAATTCCACCTTCATAGTGGAATGTGAGAGCAACATTCTCTTCTGGTCTCTTATCTTTAAGGACAATCTTTAATCCCTTTGTTAAAAATGCCATCTCACGAAGACGCTGTTTTAACACTGAAAAATCAAAAACAGTCTCTTCGAAAATGGTAGGATCAGGAAGAAATCTTACTTCTGTACCTCTCTTATCTGTATCCCCTACAATCTTTAACGGATACATAACCTTTCCACGTTCATATCTCTGACGGTAAATCTTTCCCTCATGGAAAATATCTACTTCAAGCCATGTGGACAGTGCATTAACAACCGATGCACCTACTCCGTGTAATCCACCGGATACCTTGTATCCTCCACCACCGAACTTTCCTCCTGCATGAAGGATGGTAAACACGACTTCGACTGCTGGAATTCCCTTTTTCTTGTTAATTCCTACAGGTATACCACGGCCATTATCTCTGACCGTGATAGAATTATCTTCATTGATGTACACTTTTACTGTATCACAAAATCCAGCTAATGCCTCATCAACTGCATTATCTACAATCTCATATACCAGATGATGGAGGCCCTTGGATGAAGTACTGCCAATGTACATACCAGGCCTTTTCCGTACAGCTTCAAGACCTTCTAAAATCTGTATCTGATCCGCACCATATTCCTGCGCTGCAGAAATCTGTTCTTCACTCATAATTCAACCTCCTGTCAAAACTTAATCAAATAATTATACCATAAATATCGCCATTTATTCAACTTCTTAAACCAGACCATCTGTTTTTTCTTCCTGTACAATCCCCTCTTTTACACGAAATACCTTGTCTAAGGAGATACGGCTGTTTACAAAATCATCAAGTCCTGTGCAGGAAATTAATGTCTGAATATCCTGAATACTTTCAAGCAGCCACGACTGTCTGCCTGCATCTAACTCTGATAAAACATCATCAAGAAGAAGTATTGGTTTTTCTCCCGTCACCTGCTCAATAAGGCGGATTTCTGACAGCTTTAATGACAGCGCAGCCGTCCTTTGCTGTCCTTGTGAGCCAAATTTACGAATATCAATTCCCCCGACTTTAAATCGAAGATCATCTCTGTGTGGCCCGACACTTGTTGTCCCTGAAGAAATATCTTTATTCCTTTTAGAATAAAGCTGCTCTCTAAATTTTTCTGCCTCCACATTTTTTTCGTATTCTACTTTAATCTGCTCCTTACCACCAGTAAGCTGTCCATGAATCTTTGCCATCATCTCATCAAGAAAATATACAAACTCTTCTCTTTTTTTAATGAGAAACTGTCCGGCAGCAAGAAGCTGTTCATCCCATCCATCCAAAGTATCGATGAGCGCCGGATATAAATTAATTTGTTTTAAAAGATTATTTCGTTCATTCAAAATCTTACTGTAAGCAACAAGCTGCTGCATATAGCCTTTGTCAATCTGGCTCAGCTCCATATCAAGAAATCTTCTTCTTCCCGCCGGGCCTTCTTTAATAATCGACAAATCTTCCGGAGAAAAAAAGACGATGTGCATCATTCCAAGAAGCTCTCCTGAGCGTCTTACCGGCACACCATCTACCGCAACTCCTTTGCTTTTATTTTTCTTTAAATGAACATCCAGACGATGGGATAATGAATCTTTTCTGAAAAAAAGCCGGATATGTGCCTCATCTTCACCAAAACGAATCAGGTCCTTATCCCTGCTTCCTCTATGAGATCTTAAAGTTCCGCTTACATAAATAGACTCTAAAAGATTCGTCTTCCCCTGTGCATTATCTCCAAAAAAAATATTTACTCCAGGAGAAAACTCCACTTTTAGCGAATCAAAATTTCTGTAATTATTTAATTCGATTGATTCAACAAACATGGAGTCCTCCCTTATGGTTATTTTACAACTTTAAATTCTTCGCCTTCGAATTCAAAAACATCACCATCGTAAAGCTTCTTACCTCTTCTGGTTTCCACTTCACCATTCACTGTTACCTGTCCGTCCTGAATAAGCATTTTTGCATCAATACCAGAAGATACGATGCCTGCTGCCTTCATAGCCTGTCCAAGCTTAATAAATTCATCTCTTAATTTTAATTCTTCCATAGTTTACTTTAATTCCTTTCTGGCTTTTCAATAATCCGGATTATCAGGATAATCTGTAACTCTTGATAACTATTTGCATATTATCTCTATTTATCACCAGCTACACATTACTAGTAATCCGAATTATTAAATAAAAAAGTTTTCATGTCCGTCAACAGCGGACAACTTCGTTAAAATTTATACATTGCTGTTACTTACATTGATTGGTAAGATCAAATATAAGTAAGAGGATTTCTCATCACGAATAATACAAGGTGCGATAGAGTTGATAAGATAAATGGTAACTTCTTCTTCATCGATAACACGAAGCGCATCTACTAAAAACTTAGGGTTAAAGCCGATAACTAAGTCTTTTCCCTCTTTGCTGATCGCAATCTGGTCTTTCATGGAACCAATCTGAGAAGAAATCATCAGATTCATCTGTTCATTTTCAATCTTAAGGATAATTGGCTTCTTGTCAGACTCTTTTACAAATAAAGTGGAGCGGTCAAGACAGCGTAATAATTCCATTTTGTTGATAGTCAGCTTGGTTTCATAATCGTTAGAAAGCATCTGTCCGATATTATAAAACTTACCTTCTAATAATCTGGAAACTACTTTTGTCTCCCCAAACTCAAATAAAATATACTTATCTGTTAAATATAAATTAATCGTATCTTTTGCTTCACCTGGAAGAATCTTACTAACTTCGGATAAAGTTTTACCTGGAACGATGACTTCCATTTTAGGATAAGATTCCTGTAATTCAATATTACGAACGGAAATTCTATGACCATCAAGAGAAGTTACTGTCATTTTATTATTTTCAATACTCAAAAGTTCTCCGGTCATTAATTTATTATTTTCATTATCGGATACAGAAAAAATCGTCTGTCTGATTACTTCTTTTAAGTCAAACTGAGAGAGAGTAATTTTGTTTTCTTTTTCAATTTCAGGTAAATGTGAAAAATCGTCTCCCTTTCTTCCCATAATGCTGCACTGAATCTGTTCACATTCAATATTTGTCTTTCCGGACTCGTCTGTTTCGATACAAACATCATTATCTGGAATTTTTTTGATGATTTCAGAAAAGATTTTAGCTTCAAGTGCAATCTTACCAGGTTCGATGATTGTTCCCTCAATAACTGTTTCTATACCAAGTTCCGTATCATTTGCAGTTAATTTAATGCAATCATCATAAGCTTCAATCAGTATACATTGAAGAATATCCATTGTTGTCTTATTGGATACAGCTTTAGAGACTGTATTTACTCCATATAAAAATTGATTCTTAGAGCATGTTATCTTCATAAATGTGTATAACTCCTTTCGGTGTAAAATATATATAAATATAATAAGTTATTCGCAGTAGTAGTAGTAGGGGGTGTGTAGGATGTGAATAACTAAGATAAGGCCGATAATACAAGGATTTTCGAAAAGGATAACTATGCGGATAAGTATGTGAATAAAAAAATAGTTATCCACATAGGAAAAATTGGGCAAAAGTTATCCACAGCTATCCACAGGAAATTCACATCGAATCTGAATAGAATGTGGAAAAAAATAAAGGGTTGTCCCCAGTGTGTGAAGACACCTTTATTTTTTTGTTTCTTCTATATAAATGTACTACGTTGGTGGGTTCAATTTCTTGATGATGATATCAAGGTTGCTTTTAAGGTTTTCGTCTGTTTCAAGCATTTTTCCAATTTTGTCATGACCGTGTATAACAGTAGTATGGTCGCGATTACCCATAATTTTTCCGATATTTTGGAGAGAATAGTCGGTATATTTACGGGAAAGATACATACAAATCTGTCGTGGATTAGCGATTTCTTTATTTTTCTTCTTAGAAATGATGTCAGAAACAGAAATATTATAGTGTTCGGCAACGACATCCATAATCAACTGTGGAGTTACCTCTTTTTGACATTCAATCGTATCTTTTAAAGCATTTTCCGCTAATTCTAAGGTAACAGGCTTCTTTTCGAGGTTGGCGAAAACATAAATTTTGTTTAAAGCTCCCTCTAATTCACGAATATTGGAATTAATATTTGTAGCAACGTATTGCATAACCTCCTGATTAATATCAAGATGCTCTAATTCAGCACGTTTTTTCAAAATTGCCATCTTAGTTTCGTAGTCTGGCGGCTGAATATCCGCAGTAATTCCCCATTCAAAGCGAGATCTAAGACGTTCTTCTAATGTTGCAATTTCTCGCGGATGTTTATCGGAAGAAATTACAATCTGTTTTTTTGCTTCGTGAAGTTCATTAAAAGTATGGAAAAATTCTTCCTGAGTACTTTCTTTTCCTATTATAAACTGGATATCATCGATTAAGAGGACATCAATATTACGGTATTTGTCACGAAATTCCTTATTCTTGTCATGTTTTAAGGAATCGATCAGTTCATTTGTAAATTTTTCAGAGGTTACATATAAAACACGTAAATCTGGGCGATTATTAATGATATGGTGTGCAATGGAATGCATCAAATGCGTCTTTCCAAGTCCAGCTCCTCCATATAAAAAGAGAGGATTGTATGCACCACCAGGTGATTCGGCGACTGCAACGGAAACAGCATGAGCCATTTTGTTTGTCGGGCCGACTACAAATGTATCAAATGTATATCTTGGATTTAAATTACCAATATATTCTGCAGGAACACTGACTTTTTTCGGTTCTGATTTCGGGGCTGCAGAATTGGAGTCGGTAAAAAGAATTTTAAATTGCTTTCCAGTAACCTGCTCAATTGCCATAGAGAGGTAAATGTCGTAATATTTGTGTTTTATAAATTCAATTCCTCGTGGTCCACGTACCATAAAAAAAGTAATACTGTCATCTGTAATTGTCTGAATAATTAGTGGTTGTATCCAAGTATTAACGGCAACTTCGGATATTTCATGTTCTTTTACGAGAATATTCAGAATTTCTTGCCATTTTGACTCAATTAATTCTTTCATTGTTAGCTCCATTCTGGTTTAATATGTTGAACTGTTTTAGTAAAAATATCGAGATTAAAAAACAGCTCGGCTTTTAGTATAAGTGTATAACAGAACCGAAGTTTTTTCAATATACGAATCTTGAGAAAATGTGGATAACTTATTGTGGATAACTGAGAAAAATGCTGTTTTTTCAGAGAAAAAAATGAAAAATAACACATTGTGGATAACTTAAACGAAATTATACACATCAAAAATTGCAGATTAACAGTAGCTCTTGACGAATTTTTGCGGCGGAGTTGTGAATATTTCAATAGTTATGCACAAGTTATGCACATTTTGTGGATAACTCGTGCATAACTTCTGATTTGGATGTGCAAAAAATTAAAATTAAAGATTTAATAAGAAAAAACGCAGGAATTGCTTGACTTAGAGCACTTTTTTCAATATAATAGGAGTGATGTTTTTCAACAAGACAGGTATAATATTCGTTTAAGGAGGTGGCTTTCGCATGAAGATGACATTTCAGCCAAAGAAAAGACAGAGATCTAAAGTTCATGGTTTTAGAAAAAGAATGAGTACTGCTAACGGCAGAAAAGTATTAGCTAGAAGAAGAGCAAAAGGAAGAAATAAATTATCAGCTTAGGTCGCAGTGATGTGACCTTTTCTTTTCTCATTGATTTTTTGGAAAGTTGAGAAAGTTAAGTGAGTGAATTTAAGTCTTTAAGAAAGAATTGGGAGTTCCAGGCGGTATATCGTAATGGTAAGTCTAAGGCGAACCGCTGTTTTGTAATGATAATAAAGAAGAATGACACTTCTTCTAACCGCGTGGGAATTTCCGTAAGTAAAAAAGTAGGAAATAGTATTGTCCGCCACAGAGTAACCAGAGTAATCAGAGAGGTTATGCGTCTCCACTGGGGAGAAATCAAGAGTGGCTATGACATTGTAATTGTGGCACGCCCGTCAGCGAAAGATTCTGACTATGGGAAATTTGAAAGTGCCATTTTTCATTTGTTGAATTTACATCATTTATTGAAAGACGACGATTTGGAATGAAAATTATTTTGATTAAAATAATAAGATTTTATCAGAAATATCTGTCAGCTCTCAAAGGAAGAGCGACCTGTATATATACACCGACCTGCTCGCAGTATGCGATAGAGGCAATTGAGAAGCATGGTGTATTAAAGGGGGGATTGTTAGCAGCGTGGCGGATTCTGCGTTGTAATCCTTTTTCGAAAGGCGGATATGATCCGGTTCCATAGTTAAGGAGGAAAAGTATGTTATTGACGCAGTCTACCACTCCGATTATCGGATGGATTGCTACCTTACTTGGGTATGTCATGGAATTCATTTTCTATTGTCTGAATTTCATCGGCATTCAGAACATTGGATTATGTATCATCATATTTACCATTATTGTTCGATTATTAATGCTGCCTCTGACTATTAAGCAACAGAAGTTTGCTAAGATCAGTCAGGTAATGCAGCCTGAAATCAATAAGATTCAGAGAAAGTACCGTAATAAGACAGATCAGGCTTCTATGATGAAGCAGAATGAAGAGATTCAGAAAGTTTATGAAAAATATGGCACAAACCCAACGGGTGGATGTCTTCAGTTAGTAGTTCAGATGCCTATTTTCCTTGCATTATATCAGGTTATCCGTAAGATTCCTGCATATATCCCGCAGGTTAAGGCTGTCTACATGCAGGTTGTAACTGCAATCGCAGGACAGGCAGGCGCAATTGATGCGATTAATAAGATTGGTAAGGGATTAAAGTCTTCTTACGTTACAAGTCTTGCATCAGATGCAACAAAGAATCAGATTATTGATACACTGAATTACTTTAATGCAGATGCATGGCATAAACTTGCCAAAGCGATTCCATCAGCATCAGATGTAATTAACACTTCATCTACTCATATTATTGGAATGAATGATTTCTTTGCAGGAATCAATGTATCTCAGACACCAGGATTTCATCCTTCTATTTATTGGCTGATTCCTATTCTAGCTGCATTATTCCAGTATTTATCTGCAAAGACAATGAAACAGCCTGAGCTGGATGGTAATAATCCAGCAGCAGGAATGACAAAGAGCATGACAGTCATGATGCCTCTTATGTCTTTATATTTCTGTTTAGTTACTCCGGCAGGTCTTGGTATTTACTGGGTAACAAGTGCATTATTCCAGTGTTTACAGCAGGTTATCATTAATAAATATATGGATAACGCAGATATCGATGCTCTTGTTGCAAAGAACAAAGAAAAAGCTGCAAAGAAGAAAGCAAAAGGACAGAAAACATTTATGGAAAGACTCATGGATACCTCTGCTAAGGCAGATGCCGCAAAAGAGGAGATTGAGAATCCTTCCGCAAGAAAGACAATTAAGCAAATTGCTTCCATTAATACAAAGAAAATCGCTGGACCAGAAGGAACAGGTGCAGAAGATTATGCCAATCTTGATTCTGTTGATATCAGCAAGCTTGGAGAAATTGGTAAAAAGGCTTATCTGGTATCTCAGTATGAGAAGGAACATGGACATACCAGGGGAGGTAAGAAGTAGTGGAAGTTAAAGAATTTAAAGCAAAAACTGTAGATGAGGCAATTACCGCAGCTACTCTTGAGCTTGGAATCAGCAGTGATAAGTTACAGTATGAAGTAGTTGATGAGGGAAGCAAAGGTTTCCTCGGAATCTTTAATAGCAAACCTGCAGTAATTAAGGTAATATTAAAGAAGTCTTTATTAGAAAGAACACAGGAATTCTGCGACGAATTATTTGCTGCCATGAAAGTGGAAACTACAGTAAATATTGATTTTAGAGAAGAAGATAATGTAATGAATATTGATTTATCTGGTTCCGATATGGGTATCCTTATTGGAAAGAGAGGACAGACTCTTGACGCATTACAGTATCTTATCAGCCTTTATGTGAATCGTGAGAGCGATGCATATATCCGCGTAAAACTTGACACAGAGAATTACCGCGAGAGAAGAAAGGCAACACTTGAAAAATTAGCTAAAAAAATAGCATATACGGTAAAGAGAACGAAAAAACCTGTTGCTTTAGAGCCAATGAATCCGTATGAAAGACGTGTGATTCATTCTGCACTTCAGAATGACAGATATGTCTGTACGAAGAGTGAAGGTGAGGAACCGTATAGAAAAGTTGTTATTATGTTAAAGAGAGACAGATAACATAAGTATGAGATTAGGGATGTTTAAAGATTCTTGCGGGAATTTTTAAACATTCCTATTTTTATAGCATTTTAACTTGATTTTAGAGTTAAAATTTGAATAAATGGAGAGTGTGATAGGAATGATAAATGAATTTGATACAATTGCCGCGATTGCTACCGCAGTATCCAACGCAGGAATTGGAATTATAAGAATCAGCGGCAGCGAAGCAATGGAGATTTTGGTGAAGATTTTTGAGCCATATAATAAAAAAGCGGATGTTTATCAGCTGGAAAATCACCGTATTTATTATGGTAATATTAAAGACGGCGAGGAAGTTGTGGATGAATGTATTGTCCTTATTATGAAAGGCCCACACAGTTATACAAAAGAAGATGTTGTGGAAATCGACTGCCACGGCGGAGTAACAGTTGTGTATAAAGTGCTGAATCTGGTACTGAAAAATGGTGCAAGAGCGGCAGAGCCGGGAGAATTTACAAAAAGAGCTTTTCTGAATGGGCGAATTGACCTGTCTCAGGCAGAGGCTGTTATGGATTTAATTGATTCTAAAAATGAGATGGCAAGAAAAAATTCTATGACGCAGTTAAAGGGAGGATTATCCGACAAAATAAAACAGTTAAGAGAAGAGATTATTTACCAGATTGCATTTATAGAATCGGCCTTAGATGATCCGGAACATTACAGCTTAGACGGATTTCCAGAGAAGCTTTTAGAAGATAAGAAGTGGATTACTATAGCAAAAGAGATGCTGGATTCTTACGATAATGGAAGAATTATCGCAGAGGGAATCCGCACTTGTATTGTCGGTAAGCCAAATGCAGGAAAGTCCTCTTTTTTAAATGCTCTTTTAGGAGAAGAAAGAGCGATTGTTACAGACATTGCCGGGACAACGAGAGATACGTTAGAGGAATCTGTGACAATTGATGGAATTACACTTAATATTGTAGATACTGCCGGAATCCGAGATACAGAAGATAAGGTAGAAAGTATCGGTGTAGAAAGAGCGAAGAAAGAGATTGAAAGCGCAGATTTGATTTTATTTTTAATGGATACTTCAGTGCAAATCAGTGAGGAAGATATCGAGATTCTTCAGAGAATCCGTGATAAAAAGAAAATTATTTTATTGAATAAGTCTGATAAAGCAACAGAAGAGAGTGGTTTTGAACAGTCTGCTCTAAAGGAATATATTTCAGAGGAAACACCTGTAATTTCTATTTCTGCAAAATATGGAGATGGAATAGATAATTTCATAATGGAATTAAAAAATATGATGTTTCATGGTAGAATAGACGTGAATCAAGAAGTCTACATTACTAATGCAAGACATAAAGATGCACTTGCCAAGACTTATGAGAGTCTTGAATGTGTAGAGAGAAGTATAGAGGCAGGAATGCCGGAGGACTTCTTTACGATTGATCTGATGAATGCTTATGAGAAGTTAGGATTGATTATTGGAGAGTCCGTAGAAGAAGATTTAGTGAATGAGATATTTTCCAAGTTCTGTACAGGAAAATAAAGAAACAAGGAGAATAGCATGAAAACAGTAGAAGAATACTATGACGTGGTTGTGGTAGGAGCGGGTCATGCTGGCTGTGAAGCGGCGTTAGCGGCAGCGAGACTTGGCTGTGAGACAATCATTTTTACCGTTAGTATGAACAGCGTGGCATTGATGCCATGTAATCCGAATATCGGAGGAAGTTCTAAGGGACATCTTGTAAAAGAAATTGATGCTCTCGGCGGAGAGATGGGAAAAAACATTGATAAGACTTATATTCAGTCTAAGATGCTGAATAAATCAAAGGGGCCGGCAGTACATTCTTTAAGAGCACAGGCTGATAAAGATGCGTATTCCATGACAATGCGTTATACACTTCAGAATACCGACCATCTGACTTTGCGTCAGGCAGAGGTTACAGAACTTATTGTGGAAGATGGAGTTATTAAAGGTGTAAAAACATTTTCTGGAGCAATTTATCATGCCAAGACGGTTGTGCTGGCAACAGGAACGTATTTGAAGGCAAGATGCCTGTATGGAGAGGTTGTGAATTATACAGGCCCGAATGGTTTACAGGCAGCAAATTATTTAAGCCAGTCTTTAAAGGATAATGGCGTAGAGCTGTATCGTTTTAAGACTGGAACTCCAGCCAGAATTGATAAGCGTTCCGTTAATTTTGATGTGATGGAAGAGCAGTTTGGTGATGAGAAAATCGTGCCATTCAGCTTTACGAATAAAGAAGAAGATATTAAGAGAGAGCAGATTTCCTGCTGGCTTACTTATACGAATGAGGAGACACATAAGATTATCCGTGATAATTTAGATCGCTCTCCGATTTATGCGGGTGTCATTGAAGGAACAGGCCCAAGATATTGTCCGTCTATTGAGGACAAGGTCGTTCGTTTTGCTGATAGAAAAAGACATCAGCTTTTCATCGAGCCAGAGGGAGAATTTACAAACGAAATGTATGTTGGAGGTATGAGCAGTTCACTTCCAGAGGACGTACAGTATGCAATGTACCGTACTGTAAAAGGTCTTGAAAATGTAAAGATTATCCGTAATGCCTATGCGATTGAGTACGATTGTATCAATCCAAATCAGTTGAAATTGTCACTGGAATTTAGAAATATTCAGGGACTTTTCAGCGGTGGACAGTTTAACGGAAGTTCAGGTTATGAGGAAGCAGCATGCCAGGGACTTATTGCCGGAATCAATGCCGCAAGAAAGTGTCTTGGAAAAGATCCAGTAATTTTAGACCGTTCACAGGCATATATCGGCGTATTAATTGATGACCTCGTAACAAAAGAGAACCACGAGCCATACCGCATGATGACTTCAAGAGCAGAGTATCGTCTGTTATTAAGACAGGATAATGCCGATATGCGTCTTACACCAATCGGTCATGAGATTGGCCTGATTGATGATGAGCGTTATGATAAGTTCCTTTTAAAGAAAGAACAGATTGAGAAAGAAATCGAGCGTTTAAAACATGTAAATATCGGTGCTAATAAAACAGTTCAGGAGTTGCTGGAGAGCCTCGGAAGTACGAAGCTAAATAGTGGTTCTACATTAGAGGAGTTAATAAAGCGTCCGGAACTTAATTATGAATGTTTAGCTCCAATTGATCCAGACAGAGAGCCGTTAGACGATGATGTAGCTGAGCAGATTAACATTAACATTAAATATGAAGGCTATATTAAGAGACAGCTTCAGCAGGTAGAACAGTTTAAAAAGATGGAAAATAAATTAATTCCTGACACGATCAACTATGATGAAGTGCATAACCTGCGTACAGAAGCAGTACAGAAGTTAAAGGCAGTACATCCACATTCCGTAGGACAAGCATCAAGAATTTCTGGAGTTTCTCCATCAGATATTTCGGTGCTGATGATTTATATGGAGCAGATGAGACATAGGAAGTAAGGAGATTATATGGATTTTAAAGAAAAATTAAAAGCGAGAGCGGAAAAAGAGGGAATCAGCCTTACTCCAAAACAGTTAGGTCAGTTCGAACTTTTTTACAAAATGCTCATCGAAACAAATAAGTCCATGAATCTGACGGCAATTACAGACGAGGATGAAGTTATTGAGAAGCATTTTATTGATAGTCTGAGTTGTCGCAGAGTTGTGGATATGAGTCAGATAAGAACATGTATCGATGTAGGAACGGGAGCAGGTTTTCCGGGAATCCCACTGAAAATTGTCTATCCGGAAATTGACTTTGTACTCGTTGATTCATTGAATAAAAGAGTTAAGTTTTTAAAAGATGTAAAAGAAGCACTTGGATTAGAAGGCTTAGAAGCACTTCATGGAAGAGCAGAAGATTTAGCAAGAGATAAATCTTTAAGAGCAGCTTTTGATTTATGTGTTTCGAGAGCGGTTGCAAACTTAAGCGTGTTAAGTGAGTACTGCATTCCTTTTGTCAGAACAAATGGATATTTTGTATCCTATAAAGGAAAAAAAGGTTTAGAGGAAATTTCTAATGCACAAAATTGTATGAATGTGTTAGGATGTAAGATAGAAAAAGTGGATGATTTCCGCTTAGAAGAGGATGAGGCAGAACGTCTTTTGATCAGAATTAAGAAATGTAAGGGAACACCAAAGCTTTATCCGAGAAAAGCAGGAACACCATCAAAAAATCCTTTATAGAAAATTTATAGAAGGAAACTTAAAGCAAGTTTAAAGAAGCATTTCTATGTGCTGTTTTATTGAATTTCAGTTGAGTAGTTGAGTAACCTGAAGTTGAACTCAATTAATGCAGAATGTCTTTTTAAACGTGCTTCAGCTGAGATAGGATTAAATATATCATATCAGAAAGATAGGGCAGATTAGTATGGATATAAAAGAAAAGAATGATATTTTTATAGATAATGCAAATTTACAGGGGAGAATGTCAGTTTTTCATGATAAACTAAGAAAGCATCTTTCTAATGAATATTTGTTTTTATCAGAGAAAAAGGATAATCTTGAAAATGAGATTCTCCAGTTAAAATTAGAAAAAGAGCAGAAAGATAAGACGTTATTTCCCCACATCGAAAAAAGGGATGTCAGAAAATATTTTTCACCATTAAATATAAATGAAATAGACGAAGAACAAAAAGATGAGAAGGAAAAACAGCTTACTGCGAATATAAGCCGCATCAGTGAGGAAGCAGAATTATTAGACAGCAGGATGCTTGAGATTAAAGATTTCCTGCAGGATATAGAATCTATGCTTCAGGAAGATTCCGAAGACAGTATGTCTACTCTTCTGATCAAGGGAGAAAAAAACAGGATTTCTGTAGAAGATTTTTATAAGAATCATGAAGTATATCCAGAACTTTTACTCAATTTAAAAGAGCTGACTACTTTTTTTCAGAATCAATATGAAGGACTTGAAATTCTCTTAGAGTTTGAGGATGGGGGAATTCAGCTTGATACAAAAGTAGTGGCAAATATATTAAGACAGTTGACGATTAATATTATGTCTGCTGTGGAAGATTATAATATTTCTATGATTTTAATAGAGGGTAAAGTAACTGATGATAAAATTTTGCTCACTCTGAATTGTATGTGTGATGATGGTCCAGTGGATACGTTTAAAATATCTTATGATATAGATAGAATATAGATGGATAAAAAAGTTTGAAAATGAGATTTCTATAAATCATATAAAAACTTGTGAGTCAGATTTCTTATAAATTATATAAGAAGCTTGCAAATGAGATTTTTATAAATCATATATAAAAACTTGTGAATCAGATTTTCACAAATCGTATAAAAAGATTCTAAAGATGAATGAAAAAGAGAAAGGAAGTAAAGAATGAAAAATAAGATTATTGATATTTTATCCGAAAATATTGAGCAGTTGGATAAAGAAGAGATTGCAGCAGCTTTAGAAATTCCTAAAAAAACAGATATGGGAGACTTCGCTTTTCCATGTTTTAAACTGGCAAAGGTATTCCGCAAAGCCCCAAATATGATTGCTGAAGAACTGACAGCACAGATTAATGAAAAGGGATACGATATTTTTGATAAAGTTGTCAATGTAGGAGCATACATTAACTTTTTCTTAGCAAAGGAAGCATTTGCAAAAGAAATTATGAATACTGTTGATACTCCAGACTTTGGCCAGGGAACAGAGGGAGAAGGAAAGACAGTTTGTATTGATTATTCTTCTCCAAACGTAGCAAAGAACTTCCATGTAGGACATTTAAGAACAACTATTATCGGAAACTCTCTTTATAAAATCTATTCCAAATTAGGATATCATGTAGAAAGAATTAATCATTTAGGAGACTGGGGAACACAGTTCGGTAAGCTTATTGTTGCCTATAAAAAGTGGGGAAGCAAAGAAGCAGTAGAAGAGAATGGAATCGACGAATTGATGAAAATTTATGTAAAGTTCCATCAGGAAGCAGAAAAAGATGATTCCTTAAATGATCAGGCAAGAGAATGGTTCGTTAAAATGGAGCAGGGAGACGAGGAAGCTCTTTCTATCTGGCAGTGGTTCAAAGATATCAGTTTAGTAGAATATAAACGAATTTATAAATTACTTGGAATGGATTTCGATCATTTCACAGGTGAAAGCTTCTACCGTGATAAGACTCATGAAGTAGTAGAAAAATTACAGGAAAAAGACTTACTTGTAGAGAGCGAGGGTGCACATATAGTACCTTTAGATGATTATGATATGGCTCCATGTCTTATTATGAAGAAAGATGGAAGTAGTATTTATGCTACCCGTGACTTAGCTGCATTATTATATCGTAAGAGAACATATAACTTTGATAAATGTATCTATGTAACAGGATTAGAGCAGAAACTTCATTTTGCTCAGGTATTCAAAGTAATCGAATTATTAGGATATGACTGGTATCAGAATCTTGTACATGTTCCATACGGATTAGTTAGTATGGAAGGTGGAAAACTCTCCACAAGAAACGGAAATGTTATTTATGCAGAGCAGATTTTACATGAAGCCATCGAAAAGATTCATGAAATTATTAATGAAAAGAATCCTGACTTACCAAACAAAGAAGAAGTATCCAGACAGGTTGGTATCGGAGCCATTCTTTTCAATGACTTATATAATCAGAGAATTAAAGATGTTATCTTTAACTGGGATAAGATTCTTAACTTTGATGGAGAGACAGGTCCATATGTACAGTACACTTACGCAAGATGTGCCAGTGTATTCCGTAAGGTAGGAGCGGTAGAGTTACCAGCAGAAATCGACTATTCCGTATTAACAGATGACGCAACAATGAATCTGTTAAAAGACCTTACAAGATTCCCAGAAGTTATTAAAGAAGCAGCAGACAAATACGAACCATTTATGATCGCAAGATTTGCAGTGTCTGTAGCTCAGCATTTTAATAAGTTCTATCATGACTGCCAGATTAACGTAGAAGAGGAAAATGTAAAACTGGCAAGATTAAAAGTTGTAGATGTAACAATGAAGGTAATTAAATCCGCGTTAGACTTATTAGGAATTGAATGTCCAGAACAAATGTAAGGTGGATTACTATTTAATTCGTTAGACAAACAGACGCCTGAGAAGAGAACCGATACCCTATATTTGTGACTTTAGTCGCGGCGGTTTAAATGCTCGCTTTATGCGCTCGCATCTAAACCTTGCTCCGAGGCCACAAATATAGGATATC
>OGQO01001466.1_pt1 | contig 21391 bp, 17 predicted proteins | sample 1553241 | NCBI WGS metagenome assembly OGQO01 (sample SAMEA2579933, study PRJEB22360) | human gut metagenome | biome: human gut; feature: human-associated habitat; material: faeces | place: Denmark | collected 2008/2010
TTGCAAGGCAGGAAAAATTGATATGATAATCACAAAAAGTGTTTCTCGTTTTGCAAGAAACATAGTCGATTGCATAAGTATTGTCCGTCAGCTTTCTTCTTTGAAAAATCCCGTAGGAGTCAGGTTTGAAACAGAGGGCATTTTTACCTTGAATGACAATACCGAAATGAGCCTGAGTTTTACTGCAACAATCGCTCAGGAGGAGTCCCATATTAAAAGTTCCATTATGAATTCTTCCATTGAAATGCGTTTTGGGCGTGGTATTGTTCTGACTCCCGTTCTGCTTGGATATGACCACGATGAGGACGGTAAGCTCACTATAAATGAGAAAGAAGCAAAGACAGTACGACTCATATTCTTTATGTATCTGTACGGTTATTCTTGTAAGGATATCGCAAATTCTCTGACCGAACTCGGAAGGCAGACAAAGAAAGGCAACACAACGTGGAACGCAGGAAGTGTACTGGAGATATTGAGAAATGAACGTCATTGCGGTGAAATTCTCACCAGAAAAACCTATACGCCAAGCTACTTAGACCATAAATCAAAGAAAAATCGTGGAGAACGTGCGCAACATCGTTGGAAAGGCGACCACGAGCCGATTATTTCCAAAGACGATTTTATCGCCGTTCAGCACCTTATAAACAATGCAAAATACGGAAACAAGGGTATTCTTCCCGAATTGAAAGTAATACCCGAAGGCGCATTGAAAGGATTTATTTCTATAAATCCCCGTTGGGCTGGCTTTAAAGTTGATGATTACCTTTATATAGCTAAAACCGTATGTGATAATGATGAACAAAACGAAGATGAAACAATACAGATAGAAGTACAAGGCGGAGACTTTGATTACAGAGGATTTGAAATAGCAAGAGAGCAGTTTTTCAACAACTCCGATAAACTATCTGTTACATTTTCTTTAAAATCGATGAAGTTCAGCTATAACTGTGTGAAGAAACTTGCAGACACTCAATTTATAGAACTGCTCATTCATCCATTAAAAAAACTGTTGATAGTTCGGGCAACTGACAGTAAAAACAAAAATGCTATGAAATGGCTGTTTCTGAACGGAAAAGGTGATTACATTTCACGTCCTGTAAGCGGAACAGCATTTTTGAAGAACATATATGACCTGCTCGGTTGGAATGGAAACTGTAAATATCGCGTTCGTGGCATACGAAAACAGAACGGTGATGAAAGTTTACTTATTTTCAGTTTGGAAGAAACCGAATTGTATTTGCCGAAAGATACGGAAATGTGCGATGTTAAATCTGATACAGAGATAACATCTCTTGCAGAAACAGGTAAATCAGTAATCGCATATCCTTCCGCTTGGGGAAACAATTTCGGCAGTAATTATTATCATCATTCTCAGGCAGAGGAATTACAGCGAATGAAAAAGGAAAAGGATTGGAATATGCAACAGGAAATAACATCATTTTCCGATTATCTTGACCTCAATGTAACAAGCCGAGAAGAAGCGGGAGATAATATACAAACACTTATCAATGATATGAAGATGGAGGAAACCAACGATGGATAATATACAGCTTGCTACGATGTCAGCTATTCCACAGCTTCCGTGTTATGACCTGAATAACAATGAAACAGATGTAGTCGAGGACGACTCGTTCAGCTATGACGGTTATCAGGTTGTACGAAGTGAATTTTTTGCACATATTTCAGAGCCGTCCATTAGCTTCAATAATTGCAAAGTTACGCTGAATACTGCTTGTATGAAAAAATTGCCCAATGTGAGCTATATTCAATTTCTTGTAAATGCCGAACAAAAGAAATTAGCAGTCAAAGCCTGTACGGAAGATGAGAAAGACTCTTTCTTATGGTGCAATTCCAAACGCAAACCTCGTCCTATTACTTGCAGGATTTTCTTTGCAAAGATTGTCAGTCTGATGGAGTGGAATCCACAGCACCGATATAAACTCCTCGGAAAGATAATAAAAACAGGAGATGATTTCCTGATATTATTTGACCTTAATGCAACTGAGGTTTATCAGCGCATTACCAAAGAGGGAGAGAAACCTAAAACTTCACGTTCTCCCGTGTTCCCAAAAGACTGGCAGAACCAATTCGGCTTGCCTGTTGAAGAACACCGAAAGCTGCTTCAAATCAATGTTTTTGAAGGATATACTATGTTTGGTATAGAAAACGAGAAAAATAATAAAGAACAGATGAGAACACCTGAAACAGATATGACACAGGAGGTAATCTAATATGCAGGATAAGCCTGTCGTTGTAATAGATTTTGCCAACAACCTGATACGGATACATAAAAAGACAATAACTTCACTTAATTCTCCTGAAAGCATATTGCTTATAATAAATCCCGAAAAGCTAACTCTTGGAATTGTTGGCTGTACAAAAGATGTACAAGGCTCACATAGAATTCGCTTTCCGAAAAGACATTGCTATGAACTATACAGCAAATCGCTTGTTATGGCGATGAAAAAGACATTTCCTTATTGGGACAGAGAAAAAAGCTATCGTCTGACAGGCGATTATATTCATCAAAAAGGGATTGCGCGTTTTTATTTGTCAGAGTCCGTCCCGCTTAAACCAGATGAGGTGACTATTTGATTATGGAACAGAAAAAACCTAACTTACGCTGTAATTCCGAATATAAGCGATTATATCAGCCCATAACGGAGCAAGCATATTTACAACTTGAAGCAGAACTTAAAGATTTTACAGATATCGTTGACATTAAAACGTGGGTAAGTATCGTTTTGTGTGATTATGAAAAGCTTGAAATCTGTAAAAAATATAATATTGCTTATCGTGCTTCACGTCTTTATGTTCGTAACAGTGAAGAAGCGTTATTATGGCTATGTAAAAATCAACTGGAGCGTACCGATTTGACATTGGAAATGCGTCGGTATTTAATCGGCAAACGCTATTCTTACGAAAGAATACTTGGTGCGCACGATGTAGCTTCCCGTCGTGCATCAAGCAGTGTCAGAGGCAGACCGAAGAAAACAGAAGCTCGATATGATGATTGCGCAATAAAAACGCAGGACCGCTTAGCAAGAGAATACAATGTATCAATATCAACAATATGGAAATATTACATTTTCGCAGAAGCGTTGGATACTATTTATGATATTGACGAAGATTTTGCTTCTGCTATTATGCGTGGCAACGTAAAAATCTCACAGGAAAATGTAGTTTCCATCTCAAAATTGTCTGAAAAGGAAATAAGAAATATGGCTGAGTATCTTTTGCAGGAACAACCTGATTTCAAGAGCTTTTCGGGTTCACGAAAAATTTTATCGAAAGCTAATAATGAAAAAAATGATGATGCTGTGCCAGCTAAAGCTCCTTCTATAAAGGATATGCCACAATACGACCCCGACTCGGAAGTGGCAAGCCTTGCACTTACCATTCCATCGTGGATAAGTTCAATGAAGCGTGTCAGCAATGCCAGCGATATGAGTAAAGTCAGCGATAATGCAAAGGCAAGGCTGAGAAATGAACTTGATAAACTCGGTAATGCCATATTTGATATGTTCGATGTGTTGAAGGAGGAAAAATAATGGAAGAAGTAGATTACAGTCAGTTTGTGCCTAATGTGCATTTTGAACAGATACCGATAAAAAACCTTGTTTCCAATCAGGAATACCAGCGTAACTTATCTCAAATTCACATTGAACGTGCCGCAAAGAATTTTGACCTTTATCAGATAAATCCTGTAAAAGTCAGCAGGAGAAACGGCATAAACTATGTGTTTAACGGACAGCATACGATTGAAATTGTAGCAATGGTGTCAGAGTCAAGAGATACGCCCGTGTGGTGTATGGTTTATGACGATATGGATTACAATATTGAAGCTGATGTTTTTGCTAATCAGCAAAAATATGTAAAAGCACTTGTGCCATACGAAATATATAAAGCCAATCTTGAAGCGGGCAACGATAAGCAGCTTATGATTAAGTCATTGGTCGAGTCCTACGGCTTAACTATCGGACCTGCGAAATCTCAGGGTGTTATCTGTGCTGTATCATCGTTGGAATACATACTGGACACTTGGGGATTCCACGTTCTTGACAGGTCTTTACGGTTATGTATAGGAACATGGGAAGGTGAAGCGAATTCGCTCACAGCAAATATGCTCAAAGGAATAGCAAGACTTATTATTGCCTTTGATGAAAAAATGCGTGATGATATATTTAAAGAAAAAGTTGGTGCATATTCCGCAAAAGAAATTATTCGCACAGCAAAAGAACGCCGTGCCGGTGCAATCGGTTATGCTGAAGCAATGCTTCTTGCGTACAATAAAAAGCTGAAATATCCACTCAGATGGAGCAATCTATATAGCAATCCTAAAGTAAAAAAAGCCGTAGCTGCTATTGAAATGGACGTTATGGGAGCAGAGGAGGAAGAAAACGATACGCCATCGTTCTTTGATGATGAAACAGAATAAGTAAAAATACGATAGCCATATAAAATTATTATTCTCTTTACTATATCGCTAATACACATAAACTGGATTAGCGTTTCTGTATTATTACCGTTTAAAGATTTATACTATGTATAAGCGATTTAGCTATTGCATAGTTGAGGTGAACGGTATGATAGACAAACGGATAGGCAAGAGAATTAAAGAACAGCGTGAAGCTTTAGGCTTGACGCAGGAACAGTTTGCTGAAAAAATTGGCGTTACAACAAATTATATTTCCACGGTTGAACGAGGTGCTTCATTTCCAAGATGTGAAAAGCTCATTTTGCTTTTAAACGGACTTGAAACTTCTGCTGACGCTATTTTCTGTGATGTTCTTGACCACAGTTCGGAATACCGTGCTTCATATCTTTCGGCACAGCTTGAAAAGCTGGCTGATGACGATAAAAAGCGTATTCTTGAAATGGTTGAGCTTATGGTAAAACAGGCGAACGAAAGTAAATGATTTTTGACTGCGTACTTACTCTGTACGCAGTTTTATTTTTATAGGGGTGGAAATTTAAGCAGCGTTGTGATATACTGTGTATAAACGATATAGTATATATCGCTAATACATAGAAAGTGAGAAACAAAATGACGAAAAAACAAAGCTGCTGTTTTACGGGACACCGCCCTCAGAGCCTGCCTTTCCGTTTCAATGAGAACGACGAACGCTGTATTGATTTGAAGCGTCGGCTGAAAGATGCCATAATTGAAATGATAACTCAAAACGGAGTTACACATTTTATAAGTGGAATGGCTATTGGCGTTGATATGTATGCCGCTGAAATTGTGCTTGAATTGAAAGGAACATACCCGAATATATCGTTGGAAGCCGCTATCCCCTGCGAAAATCAATCCGCAAAATGGGCTGAGCAGCTTCGCAACCGATATAACGATATTTTAGAAAAATGTGATATCCACACTGTTCTTCAGCATAGTTACACCGCCGATTGTATGCATAAGCGCAACAAATATATGGTTGATAATTCCGATTGGGTGATTGCTGTATGGAACGGCAAACCCAGCGGAACGGGTAAGACGGTTAAGTATGCGGAAGAATGTGGGTGTGAAGTGACGAAAATTGATATTACTTAAATTACTCAGATATTATTGCCATAAACTCATCGTAAGAGATATAGAGTACATTTAATTCTTCACAAATATTTGGTAATTGAGCTGAATGTGGCTTGTATTTTTCGTTTGTCACCAAAGTTGCATTCAACACCTTAGTTTTTGCCGCTAAATAAACATCAGCAGATGGTCTGTTGTTTAAGATGTTTTTTGTATGAATACTTTCGCACATTTTAGTGTTTTGAAACAAATCTCTAATAATAAGTGATTCTTCATTTGTTGGATTTAGAAACATTTCTTTCCTTTGTTTTATCCATTTAAAATTATCACTATCTGAGGAATAATGGTTTGCCATTTCATTAAAACATTCATCAACAGATACAATCTGTTTATCTGCAATTTTAGCATCGATTTTCTCCCATATGTCTTCAAAGTACGAACCTTTTTTGGGAAAATGCTCAAGCAGGGTACGAAATATATTTGTATCTAATACATATATCATCATTTTACCCCCCTATAAAATGCAGTTTCAAGTTTTGGGAGATGATCTATTTTGCTATTTAACATTTCACTTGTACGGACATTATCAATACGTCCTGAAAAGTATTCTCTAAATACATCTCTTGTATATTGATGACCAAGATACGAAAGCTTTGTTAAATAATAATTTCCACCTGATTTTTCGTCTTTTTTTCTTGGTGGATTTCTTAAAGCATCACCATAAAACACTTCCTTTAGTCTGTCATAATCTTGGTGTGTAATTTTTCCCATATTTAGCAGCTTATACATTATTGCTTCTTTGCTGACAGAATATAATTCTGATAGTTCCTCTATTCGCTTATCAGAAAGTGGCAATTTATTAAGTTCTTGGGTAAAATCACTCAGAGGTACTAAAAATGAATTAGCAAAAATATCACAGGCTTTTTCATCTGTAGTCTGTTGGTCGTTCAAATACACATAGTAGTCATCTCTAATTATTTCAGCACCACTTGTATCAGATAATAAGTGAAACAATTCGTGGAATAGTGTGAAATTTTGACGAGCAAAAGACATTGAGTTATTAATAATAATAATTGGATAGTGGTCGTCATTCAAACAAAGTCCAGATACATTGTTATCTTTAAAAGAATCTTTGAAAACATAAATACCCAGTTCATAAAATTTATCTCGGAATATTTCAAATACAACCTTAGCGCTTTTTCTCTTTTTCTGAACGTCAATAGGAAATGACATAATTTCCCTAAGATAGTTACATAGTTCGTCTGTATCTTTTGGAAACTCAGAACGATTGCATAATATACTGCTCCGTTCTCCGTATAGTTCACGTAAATTCAATTGATACGCTTTAGCTTTTTCAAATTGAATAATGATATTTTTACTAAGTTTATTAACGACTTCCGTGGATAATGTTCTTAAATCTCCCTTAACTTGCGGTAATTCGGGTGGTGATGGAAAAAAGAATAAGGCACTTGGCTTGCGAAAAATATCACTTATTTTACGAAGTTTTGCATATGTTGGAAATTCAACTCCGTTTTCCCAAGCACTATATTTTTCAACATTGACTCCGATTGCATTAGCAGCTTCTTCTGATGTCATATTATAAAATTCACGTGCCCATTTAATTATCTCGCCGTTTACACCTGTTAAAGTTTCTGCCAACTTATAACACCTCCTTTTGTTTGCGTATAATCGCTTTAAATAAATACCTCATCAAGCTTCTTCTCAAGCGTTCCTTCCTTTGCATAAGGCAATGCGTCCAGCATACGGAAATTATGATTTCTTGTTGCGGAATTCTCATCAAATCCAAGAATAAAGCTGATAGCAATGCGATAAATAATCTCAGTCGGAGCAAGCCCGTAAACTTGCTTTTCAAAGATATGATTTAATCGTTCTTCACTATCAGGGAACAATTCAATCATCTTTTCGCTGTTGTAGAGCTTCTTTACGATTTCGGTAATATACAAGCCTGACTTCATATAAAGGTCTGCAAATGTCTTATCCGGATTATCGAAACAGCCGGGGTTTTCTTCCTCAAGCATATCAACCATCTGCTTTACGACTTTTTTAGGAGTGAAAATCTGATTGGTTTTCTGCGGAGGAATATAGTCGAAAATATCTTCTGTGTTACTTTCATCGAAATAATTTGCAAGACGCTTTTTGAGCGATAAAAATTCTTTGACAGAGTCATCGAATACTACAGGGTCGAACAATTTACCCTGATAGAATTTTTCTTCTCCTGTTTCTGTATCGGTATAAGAACCGCCATCACGCAGGAAACGGAATTCATCAAGAGAAATACTTGTAACCTCTTTAAAAACTTCATCAGGAATGATAGCATCAAAGTTTGCAAGCGTGGTATTGTCATCACCATATGCCATAAGGAATGATGGAATTGTGCGTGAAAAACCACGAAGATGATTACGAACAGCCTCTTCGATTGTTTCCTTCTGGTGTTCTTTTTTCTTTGTTTCGACTGTACGAACAACTTCTTCTGTGAAAGCAGGTAATGCTTCTTCAAGTGTTTCAGCAATGCGTTCCTTGAAGTGATTTGTTGCTTCAGCAATAAGGGTGTCGAATTTTTCGTTTACTTCTTCCTCTGTTTTGCCTATAGCAAGAAGGTCAGAGAGTTCTTCTTTGCGCTGTGACTCAATTTCTGCTTTTTTTATAGTGTAATCGCTGACTTCCTGATTAACAATTTTCTCAGTTTTCTGTTCGAGATTTTTCTGGATAGCCTTTTCATCTCTTGTTTTAAGGTCGCTTTCATATCTCTGCGATGTGATGTCCATAATAGGTTTCACAATTTCTGTCTTGAATGTTTCCTTCAGCTGGTTGATAATCTGAGTTTCAGGACTTGTTTCAATGATTTCGGCTGTTTTGGTTTCAATGATTTCTGTTATATCACCATATATCTTCTCGCCGAAAATGTCGTTAGCCTGTCCGATTACATATTCATTGTCAATCTCAACTTCGCCATCTTCATTTACTGAGATTTCTTTTCTTGTATCAGAAGATACATTGACTAAATCCCCTTCAGACACAGGCTGGAAGTTCTGAATAATATCAATAACCTCCTGTGGTGCATTGAATATGTTGGAAATATTCTGAAACAGGAAATTTGACATAAATCCACGTCTGACAACCTCCAGAGAGCGGATTTTTCTTGGAATTGAAAGAACTTTTTCAGCATCAAGCTCTATCATTTCGCCATTTTCATCTTCGCCGACTACAGGGAAGAAGTTAAGCAGTTCACGCACGTTCTGCTTTCTTGCGTCGCTGTCACCTCTGCCTCCTGATGTGGAAGATGAAAGGTCATTTGCGAATTCTTCAAATATAATAAGTGTTCTTGCTGGGTCAAAGTCGAAAACATAAGCATTTTCCTTGACATAGCAATTGCCGCCGTGCTGATATTTCCACGGATTCTGTGCACGGAAAGCCGCCTGCATATAAAGCGCAGGACTTTTTATGTTGCTGAGCATAAGAACAGCTGTCCATTCAGGTATTGTAATACCTGTTGTAAGCTGACCTACGGAAAGTGTTATTGTTTTTGCGTGATTTGTAATAGCTTCACGGACTTTATCAAAGGATTTTTTCGTTTCCTCATCTTCTGAAAGTCTGCCGTCACCTGCTGCAAGGACAATTTCATATTCTCCGAAAACAGGGTGATTCTTAAGCTTTTTTGCAAGTGCTTTAGCGCTGTCAACACGATTTAAAAGCCATATGGTATGCTTTAATTCTGCACGGAGTTCATCTGTGGAGAAAGGATATTTTTCGAGTTTTGTAAGCGCATCAAGGAACTTGTCCACAGATTCATCATATCTGAAACTGCCGTCTGATTTTGTTTCAAAGAACAAATTAAGGTCGAAAGCATAATCTTCTGTCTCTCCGTCAATATCAATGCCTTGCTTCAGCTCATCACGGATAATTTCGGACATCTGATATGTAAACAGATTAAGGCGTGGAAGCAGTTCATAAGGATTATTTCCTTTTTCATAATCCCAGTCACGCTTTGCTGCCTGTTCGTCTGCGTAAGTCCAGTTATAGATAGCATTTTCAGGGAACTTTTCATTGGCAAGAGCCTTGAATGGCGTACCCGAAAGGTGAAGCGTGTACTTGCGATTAATCTGATAAAACGCAATATCGGTTTTTGTTGTATCAACACCTTCGTGTGCCTCGTCGATAACAAGCAAATCCCAGTTCATCTGTTTGATTTCACCAAGTTTATTATGCTGACCGCCGAAATGGATAGAGCCTTTCAAATCCTGTAAGCTGACAAATTCAATAGCTGATTTCATATCATCGGAACTAAGGCTGTCAATATACTGTTCTCTTGTCAGAACATAGGGTTTGCCTCTAAGACTGTCTGTTTCACTGACAAAAGCAAATCCCGACTCATCGCCTAAAAACTTCACAAAATCCTCGTACCAGGAGTTTGCGATAGCAGGACGATTTGTAACAATAAGAACATTAAACGCTTTATCTTCGTCGCCAGCGGATTTCATACGCTTGCAAAGGTCGTATGTGGCAAGCGTTTTTCCGAAACGGGGTTTTGCGTTCCAGAGAAATTCACCTTTTTCGTGAGTATTGAAATACTCCATTGTCTTTGCAACAGCTTCATTCTGCTCATCACGGAGAGTGTACGGTACAGATGTACCCTTAGCAAGCAGAATTCCTCTGTTCTGCTTGAAGTCCATAAGCTTCAGACGTGAGCTGTCAGCGGAAATCCTGAACCATTCTGTATCAGGCTTGCGCTCAACATCACTCTTTTGCAGATATGCGTGAAAATCGTGGTCTGTAAAGCTATCGCCTGAACCATCGTCATAAATCGCTGTGCTTTTCCATTCGAGATGTGCCAGAGTATCGCTTGTGTGGGTCTGCTGTTTTATGCGGGCTTCAACCGTCTGTCTTTCGGTATAGCCTATCTTTATCCAGCCGTTATGCCTTGCAATTTCGGGTGTAGTATAGGCATACATCATAGGGATAACCCGCTGAGTGGTATTAATTGTTATCATCAGCTCATCTCCTTAACGTGGCTTTCAATAAAGTCGATTTCTTCTTGTGTCAGATTGTATTTTTTGTAAAGCTGTTTGTCAATTTCTGCAATGGATACGCTCCAGTCGATATCGCTTTCGAGAGTGAAGTTTTGGAGGGGAACATATTTCCACTTCTCGGGTGTGACATGTTGTGTGATTTTTAATATTCCTAACAGAACACGAGCAAATTTTGATTTTATATATTTCAATAAGGCTTCTGCTTCATCAAGCGTTTCAAGAGAACCAATGCTTATAAAGCTTTCCGTTGCTCCAACAAAGGGCTCTCCTATTAGCGGAGCAGATAAAACTTCACCAATAGCACCTGAGCCGTTAGCCGCTGGCATTAAGACCTTATATTTTTCCATATTTAGTGTTTTCTCTACATATTCTTTCTTTATATATCTGAATAATCGTTTGTTTTTTATTAAGCCGAGAAACTTACAATACACCTCTTCTCCATCAGGTGATTGCTCTAAAAATATTTCGGGCAACTTTTCGAACACATTTGATTTCAAATCAAATGCGTGTCCCTTACTCATTACATCAATAACATTAGGGTAATCTTCGTGCATTTTCTTAGTAAATTTATTAGAATATGCCGAAAAGACAATAGTTGAAAGTGATGTGAAATCAGGATGCTTTTCAGCTTTTTTCATTATAGAGTTCAATGCGGGGTAAGGAGTAAATGTTTCTAACGCACCAAAATTCTGTGTAATATCGTGATATGTAACTGCAACGCCGCCCTTAATATCGGTGTTAGCAAAAACTTTACTGCTGTTCTGCTCGTAATATAAAACCTTAAAATGCTCGTCATTCAGCATTTTCTGATTCCAAGCCTTTGGTGTAGAACCCGCGTTAAACAAAAATCTTGCAGGGTGAATAAGTTCTACCTTATCGGCAACTTCGTAAGCTGCATCCATAAATGCATTGTAAATAGGTGGCGCAAAAGTATCGTTTTCTCCTAATGTGTTATCCTGATACGGCGGATTTCCAATTACAAAATCAAACTTCATATTAACACCTCTTTCGTTTTTATCTTTAATCTTTTTAAATATCTTAGAACGGTCTTTACGCCAATCGTATATTTTACAATCAACAGACGGTGCTTCTTCTTCATCGCCGTCAAACAACGACATCTGACGGAAATTATCTTCGGGTATTCCCACAGGAACAGTATCGGAAAGACCATCCATCTGCCACAAATTCCACGAAATAATATTCGCAAACTTTTTGATTTCGGCTTTTGTTGCTTCTCTTTCCCAACGTTCTCTCAGGTAATCGCAGAAAGAAACAAGCAGATTTATTCTTGCTATCAGGAGGTTGTCCCCTTGAAATTCATATCCATAAACGCTGTTGAAAGCTCGTTCTGTCCATATAAGCCATTCAGCTTCATCGACAGCGTTTTCATTTATGACACGCATTTTTCTGTCAAGCATACCGATGCGCTCTTTTATCGGAATAATTGCACCTGTAGTCGTATCATATCTTGAAACGAGATATGGCGCTTCTCCGCAGGTTATTTCAAGACGGCGTGAGTCAACATACTGCTGCCACGTTTTGCCTTCGGGGAATGTAATGCGTTCACTTGTGGAATACCAACGGTTTTCACTGTCTGTGTGGTTGAATACATCTTCACGACCGAACCACTCGCTGTCGCAATGATTGTTCATCATATTGCATATCCATGTCGGAGTGAAAACCTCTGCTTTTTTTCGTGTGCGCAGATTTTGCTCAGCCTGCGCCTTGCATACTCTCGGCTGAATATCACAGGAATCGAATCCAAGTATAGCAACTTCTGTCATCGGATTAAGCTCTGTATAGCCGTAATCCGAATACATATCCGTTGCAAATATTATATTTTTCCCTGTCGTTTTATCTTTAAGAAGCTGTCTAAGCGCTTCTTTGACAGGTGATTTATCAATTTCGATTAATTCTGACAAGGAAATTCTCCTTTGCTGTTTTTTTAATAAGGTGATAGCTTTTACTCCACCTGCACACACAGGCGGAGATAACTCAATCCCATTTCGTTACATACCCACAGCCATAAATACTGTGGGAGCAAACTCGTTCATGACGAGTCAGCATTTAAAAATGTGTACAACAACTCAGTTTTTATTATATCACAAAATCTGTCAAATTTCAATATCTGAACGGGTTTTGCCGAAAATTTTGTCAAGGTGCAATCAGTGGATTTATAAGGTTTTTCAGGCTCTTATTCTCTTGTATATGAAATTACCCTACTGCACATTTTACAGCAGACACAGCGTATATAAAAACCATTTTTCGCCCCGAAAATGCACAATAAAATTATACCGCCAGCGCACCCGAAAAAAGTTTTCAACTCACAAGGAAATCACCATAATAGGAATGTATCCTGCACCGAAATATCGCCACATCATATCCCACTCCGCAGAATTTCAAGCAGGGATTATTACGGGAGATATTAAAGATATAGGTTGCTATCATCTAAAAACAAAAGAGCTATTATTAACAATCAATCTATCAATCTACGCAAACGGAAACTGCCGTAACAGGATTTTTGCGGCACGGTACAACTGAATAAAATGGCAATTTCAGCACCGGAAAGGTACAGTAAATCTGTATCGGAACGGTGATTTTTTTATGTGCTGATGGTTGCCACCCTGCGATTTTTTCGGCGTATAAAAGTGAGGGGAAATTTAGGGTTGCCATCAGTCCGATTTTTTACCTTTAATAGTAGAGGGTGTTATAAAATCCACAGCTTATCTGAAATTTTATTCAGAACAGTGCATTGACTATGTTATTTTTTCCTGTATATAGCAGGCGGACTTTTAAGCTGAATAAAATAATTTGGCTCAACCCACTGATTTTTCGGCATTAATATTAGAGGGATATATTCTGAACACCAATTATGAATTACCGCAGAATGTTTGCAATGCATGTTGATGATGAAGATAAAAAACTCAACGACAAAGCGTCGTCGAGTTTTGGTCAGCGTGGTGCAACCATAATCAATGAATCTGGCTTTTACAGTCTGGTTCTTGCAAGCAGAATGCCCAATGCAAAAAATTCAAGCGCTGATATAAATCCCTGCGAATGTGAAAGTTTGATGAAACTTTTTCAAAACAGGCTATAAAAACGGCTTAAAAATGGCAATGAGTGAAGGAATAAAAATTATTTTCGCCCACCGATATATAAATTTACTTTAAATATTAGAAAGTATTTTCGCCCACTCAGCGTTTTTTTCGGCTTATAAAAGTAGAGGGATAATTTTATGGTTGCCACCCACAGAAATTTTTACTGTATATATTAGAGGATTTTTTCGTACACCTGCTTGATTGTTCGGCTTGAATATTAGGAGAGGTATTGATTTAAAGGACAAGACGGCATTGTCGGTAGGGCGTGAAACACGACCTACCTGATTTGGAACACTCGCCCGATTTTTCGGCGTTTAAAAGTAGGAAGATAATTTTTATGATTCTCGACCACATTGACGAGGAAGATAAGAATTCCGTAACGATTCGTGACTGAAATAAAGCGATAATTTCTCTCACAAGTTGTAAATTTACTATAAATATCAAAAAGTTTTTTTGTACACCCACCTGATTTTTTACCTTTAAAAGTAGAGAGATTTTTCACGGTTAACATTCGCTTGATTTTTTACTGTATATAGTAGATGGCTTACATATCCCGATAATCGGGAGAAATAAAACTGAAAGGAATTGATACAATGCCAAAGTTAAAAGCCAAGCGAAACAGATTTGTTTCTATGGACAACGAATTTCTCACAAGAAAGGATTTATCGCTGAAAGCCAAAGGGCTACTTGCGTGTATGCTGTGTCTGCCGCCTGACTGGAGATTTTCCGTTGAGGGACTCGCTTACATCAACAAGGAAAGTGAGAGTGCTATTTCCTCTGCGCTGCGGGAACTGGAGCAGTTTGATTATCTGCGGCGGAGTTATCCAAGGACAGAGGATGGAAAAATTGCAAACGCTGTCTACACGATTTGCGATATTCCAATCGTTGAATACGAAGCGTTGCACGGAGAAATTGATGACGCCCTGAATTAGGGCTTCATCGTCAACTGTGACTCCCTGTTTCGGGGAGTCATAGCTGTTATATCATTTCAGCAAATCGGATATTCTGTAAAATCCTGCGAAGCAATTATTTCAAAGGACGCCTTATTTCAGGGCGACCTTGGTATACCTCGTTTCAAGGTATACCTACGGTGAACAAATTGTTCACCATTCAAACCGCCGCCCTGAATCAGGGTGCTGGTTGCGAAGAAAGCACCCGCTTCGTTTCATGGTGAGTGCTGAGAATGACTTTTTATGCCGTCGTGATTTGGAGCTGTTGACAAAGTCGGTTTTCAGAAAAAATATGCCTTGCAAACGACGTAATTACGTTGCCGATTTTATAAAAATATGGGTTTGTCAACAGCTCCGAAACGTTCACCCCTTATCACATTCCCAGAATGGGAAGGTGCCATATAACTCCGCAAGGGCGTAACCATCCGTTACTTCCTTGCAATAAAAAGAAAGGAATTTTATTATGCCGAGAATGAGCAAGAAAAGAAAACTGGAATGGTCGCTGTTCCTGAATGAGAATAACCGTATTACCTACAACGAATTATGTCGGCGGTGCTTTTACGATTGCAAACAGTGCCACCGTGCAATTTTGATTGAATGTCCGAGGTATTTATCGAAGCGTTCTTCTGCGGCGGTACAACTGAAAGTACTGTGAAGATTTTTCGCCGTGCAATAAAATAAATCCCTCCGTCTTTACATAACGCAAAAGCGTATGTCGGCAGAAATCTGCTGAAATTTATTTTTATGGAGGACATTACAATGAAAAGAAAAATTCTCACAATCAAGGAAGCCGCACAGCTTATCGACGGACTCACTGAGTACCGTATCCGTCAGATGTGCATTTCGGGACAGCTCCCGTGCTTTATGGCTGGCAAGAAATATCTCATTGCAGAGGAAAATCTGTACAGGGCTGTTTTCGGCGAGAATTACGACAGAAAGGACGGTGATGTAGCGTGAGTAATTATAACGAAAAAGAACTTATCCGTACCGAAGCCGAAATCGAAAAAGTCCTTGCCGAACGCAACAAGCTTCAGGCTGAGCTTGACCGTCTGACAAAAAAGGAAACGCAGGAAGAACACAAACTTTCCACTATGAAAAATCGGTACAAGGAAGAAAAACGCCGTAGCCGCAATCACCGACTTATCGAGCGTGGCGCAATTCTTGAGAGCCTTATCCCAAACGCCGAGAGCTACACTAACGAACAAATTAAGCACATCATCAAGATAGCTTTTGGAAATCTTCCCGGCGGTTTGAAAGGCATACATTTCCCCGAAAGTCTGCGTGATAGTTCTTGAAAAAGCTGTTTTGGAAGCTCAGCAATACTGCTTCCCTTCACAGAAGGGCGCACTTATATACCACAAATGTGGTATGTGCGCTCTGCGAGGCAATTCGCAATACTGCTCAGAAAAAAAGGAGGTCTTGACAATCGCAATCTATCATTGCTCCATCAAAATTATCAGCCGTGGCAAGGGCAAGTCTGCTGTTGCCGCCGCTGCTTATCGTTCGGGCGAAAAGCTGACGAACGACTATGACGGAACTACTCACAACTTCACCCGAAAGGGCGGCGTAGTTTACACAGAAATTCTCCTGCCCGACAATGCTCCGAGAGAATATGCAGATCGTTCCACGCTCTGGAATGCCGTTGAGCAAGTGGAGAAATCCAAGAACGCACAGCTTTCACGGGAGATTGAAATTGCGCTACCGAATGAACTTTCCGAAGCGGAGTGCATTGAACTTGCACGGGAGTTCGCACAGAAAACTTTCGTTGATAAAGGTATGTGCGCCGATGTCTGCGTTCACAATCCAAACCGTGAGCAGAAAAATATCCACGCTCATATTATGCTGACAATGCGCCCATTCAACGAGGACGGGACTTGGGGAGATAAGCAGAAGAAAGAATATTTACTCGACAGCAACGGCGATAAAATTTATGATAAACGCAAGCGGACTTACAAGTGCCACACTGTTCAGACTACTGACTGGAATAGTCGGGAAAAAGCTGAGGAGTGGCGAGAAGCGTGGGCAGAATTTCTGAATAACGCTTTGGAGCAACGTAATATTTCCGAAAAAGTAGATTACCGTTCTTTTGAGCGTCAGGGCAAAATTGAAAAACCAACAGTCCATATGGGAGTCGCCGCAACACAGATGGAACGTAAAGGCATACGCACCGTCAAGGGCGATACCAACCGTGAAATCAAATCCATAAATGAAAAAATTTCTGCTCTGCTCAAACGTATTGATGTGCTTGATAATGAGCTTGCCAAGATGAAAGAAATCCCGAAAGAGGACAGCCTCATTGAAATGCTTATGCGCTTTCACGATAACGGAATTAAGTTTTCAGAGGTGCGTGGCGTGAGCGTTTCAAATCTGAAAAAGATTGCAAAGTTCAAGGATTTGACTCACTTGATAGCTTTTGTTCAGGGGCATAAAATCGGAACGCTCTCTGAGCTTGCGGAGAAGAATTCCGAAACAAAATCAGAGCTGAAAAATTATAAAGCCAAGCTTATCGGTACGCAGAAGCGCATCAAGGAATTAAACGAACTTCTTGACAATTATCCTCGTTACAAGGAGAACAAGTCGGTTTATCTTGAATGGCAGTCAATTACAAATCCGAAGAAAAAGGAAAAGTTTTATGATAAACACTACGGAGAAATTGCATTATTCAAGACGGCGAAAACTTTTTATGATAACAAGCTCAGCGGCACAAAAATTACTCCGAAAGCGTGGCAGAGAGAACTGGATGAACTGAAAAAATCCGCCGAAGTTGACCGTGCAAAAGTTGAGAAGCTCGGCGATGATGTGGCAGTTATGGAAACGCTGATTTATAATGTTCAGCGACTTACAAATTATGAGGAAAAGCAGAATGAAATTCAGAGAAAAAGAAGCTGTGAACTCGAATAATGGTGCATTTCCACTTGACAGTTTTATGCTTTAAAGTGTATAATGAAGGTGTAGAAATGTGTCATATCGGTTTACGGTTTTAATGAAAGGAGTAAATCAGTATGGCAACTATTCGTAAAAGAGGTAACGACTCTTATGAAATAAAGGTATCTTGTGGTTATGGTGTTGACGGTAAACAGCGTTCACAGTACAAAACGTGGAAACCTTCCGAAGGTATGACACCGAAGCAGATTGAAAAAGAGCTTAACCGTCAGGCTGTTCTTTTTGAGGAGGCTTGCAAAAAAGGACAGATTACCGCTTCCATAAAATTTGAAGCATTCGCCGAGCAATGGTTTGAGGAGTACGCGAAATTTAATCTCCGTAATACTTCTTATGAAAGAATGTTACAGCTCCGCAACCGTGTTTATCCTGCAATCGGACATCTGAAGCTTGATAAAATTAACGGCAGACACATTCAGCAGTTTGTAAACGACCTGCTTGAAAACGGAAAAAGCGAAAGAACGGGCAAACCGCTTTCAAGAAAAACTGTTGTTCATCATCTCAGTTTTATATCCAATGTGTTTACTTACGCTGTGAAAATGGATATGCTTACAGACAATCCGTGCAGACGAGTAACCGTGCCGAAAGGCGAAGCGAAGGAAAAAGAAATCTATACACTTGCAGAGGTTGAAGAAATCTTCAATGCGCTTGAAACTGAGCCGTTGAAATATAAGCTGTTTATTATTCTTGCAGTGTACAGCGGCTTCCGTCGTGGCGAAATGCTTGGACTTGAATGGAAGGACATCAACTGGAAGGACGGTGTAATCAGTGTGCGCCGCACATCAAACTATACAGCGGCAAAAGGAATTTATACTGACACTACCAAAACAAAAAAATCACAGCGCTCGTCAAAGTTTCCACCGATGATTATGGAATTACTCAAAGCTTATAAAAAGGAACAGGACGCTGAACGTGAGCGTTTAGGCGATAAGTGGCAGGACACGGACAGAATATTTGTCAAGTGGGACGGCAGACCAATGAATAATAACACTCCGTACTTTTGGTTCGGAGAATTTTGCAAGAAGCATAATTTCCGCTTCTGTGATATTCATTCCCTACGTCATTTACACGCAAGCTTGCTCATCAATGCTGGTGTTGATATGGTATCCGTATCAAGTGATATGGGACATTCCTGCGTAGGAACAACGAGTAATATCTATTGTCATATGTTTCAGGAAGCGAAGGCGAGAAACTGTGAAGCGATTACTAATGCACTTTCTTTTGGAAATAAAAAAGAGCCGCTTACAGAAGCACAAGTGGCAGTGTAAGTGGCAATTTTCAAAAATAAGTGGCAAATAAGTGGCAAGTGCAGAAATCGAGCGAAAAAAGAACTCGCAAACGCCGTAAAATAGGCATTTGCGAGATACATAGTTGGTGACCCGTACGGGAATTGAACCCATGATTCCGCCGTGAAAGGGCAGCGTCTTAACCTCTTGACCAACGGGCCATATGGTAGCGGCAGTAGGATTCGAACCAACGACCAATCGGGTATGAACCGAGTACTCTAGCCAACTGAGCTATGCCGCCATTTATTTGTCGTTTTAGTCGTTTTTATTACCGCTTCATGCGACTATATTATTATACACGCTTTTTCCCGAAATGTCAACAGTTTTTTTGAAAAAATCTTCTGTTTGTATGAATGCACATTAAAAAGACTTAAAAACACTGTTTGATTGTGCATAATGCTGTTTTTAAAAATAATTTTTTTCTTATTTGCATATTTTTATGCAAAAAAAGCCCTCTTTTTGCCCATTAGTGAAAGGCATTGTTCAGGAAACATTTTCGTAATGCTTCTTTGGCGGAACTTCCGGAATGCCTTTACAAATCAGCAAAAGGAGGATTTTTTATGGAAATCGAATCAGAAAAATTCAGATGCAGGCTTTTCTGCTGTTACTATGCAAAGCTCGGAAACATTTTCGAGGCGGCAATTAAAGCAGGGTTTTCACAGCAGACGGCTCTGGCGGAGGGAATAAGAATTCTTTCACAGAGTAAATATAAAAAGCTTGTGTCAAAACTTTCGGGAGAAAAAATGCAGTCAAAGGAACTTATCAGCACGGGTCTTGAAAGGCTGGCTTTCGGAAGTTCCAATGATGCGGCGTTTCTGGTGTTCTCGGAGGAGAATATCACACCCGAAAGAATAGCGTCGCTTGACCTTTTCAATGTTTCTGAGATAAAGAAGGTGAAGGGCGGCGGTGTCGAAGTGAAATTTTTTGACAGACAGAAGGCAATGGAAAAGATTTATGACTATGCCTCGGGCGATAATGCTGAAAATGCGGCATCAAATCTTATTGAGGCACTTGCCGGAATGGATACGGAGGAAAGCTGAAAGTGAGATTCAAAAGATTTTCTTCAAAACAGCGGCTCGCTATCGGCTGGTGGACTAATCCGCTCTACCGCAGGCGTGACGCTGTAATATGTGACGGGGCGGTCAGAAGCGGCAAAACACTTTGTATGTCCATGGGGTTTGTAAGCTGGGCAATGACAACTTACACCGGCTGTTATTTTGCACTCTGCGGAAAGACGGTTACTTCACTCAAAAGGAACGTTGTTGAACCGCTGCTCGGAACGCTTGGTGCTATGGGACTTACTTACATAGAGAAACTCAGCAAAAATTACATTGACATTGAAATGTCGGGCAGAAGAAACAGATTCTATTTTTTTGGCGGACGTGATGAAAGTTCGGCGGCACTTATTCAGGGGGTAACTCTTGCAGGAGTGATGCTTGATGAAGTTGCACTGATGCCACGCTCATTTGTGGAACAGGCTCTGGCAAGATGCTCGGTGGCAGGTTCAAAGCTGTGGTTCAACTGCAATCCTGATAACCCCTATCACTGGTTTTACAGAGAATGGATTAAAAAGGCTGACGAGAAAAATGCACTTTATATTCATTTTACAATGGAGGATAATCCCTCACTTACAAAGACTGTAAGGGCAAGATATGAAAGGCTTTACTCGGGAGTGTTCTACGAAAGATTCATTCTTGGAAAATGGACTGCGGCAAGCGGGGCGGTTTATCCTATGTTCAGTGAGGAAAAGCACGTCTGCCGGAAAATTCCGCAGTGCGACAGGTTTGTAATTTCCTGTGATTACGGAACGGTCAATCCGTCATCTTTCGGACTGTGGGGGAAATGCGGGGAGGTATGGTACAGGATAGATGAGTATTACTACGATTCAAGGAGAGAAGGTGTATCAAGGACGGACGAGGAACATTACAGCGGACTGGAACGTCTGGCAGGAAACAGAAAGATAGAATATATCGTGGCTGACCCGTCTGCGGCAAGTTTTATTGAGTGCATCAGACGGCATGGGGTTTTTGATGTTATTCCTGCGAAAAATGACGTTATATCGGGAATAAGGAGAGTGAGCGATGCACTCAGGTCAGGGAAAATAATGTTTTCGGAAAAGTGTCATGACTGTCTGAGGGAATTTGCCCAGTATTGCTGGAGTGAAAAGTCGGGTGGTGACGCTCCGCTGAAAGAAAATGACCACGCAATGGATGATGTCAGATACTTTGTAAGTACGGCACTTGCCGCTTCGGGTTCGGACGGATTTTTTGCAATGTCGGTGTCACGCTGAAGGGAGGTGAACAAATGAGTATATTCAGAAAAAAGAAAAGTTCAGCCGGAAACAGTTCAGCGGCTGTAGTATCTGCTCCGAGGGGTGCGTCGGAAAATCTGTTCGGAGAGCCGTCAATGGATATTGTGGAAAAGGAGCTTTATGACAGGCTCAGGGAAACTGTTCCGATTATAGATGCCGCAATCAGCAAGATAGTAAGGCTTACGGGCGGATACAGAATACAGTGCAGGGACGAACGCTGGCAGGAACTTA
>OGQO01001468.1_pt1 | contig 21377 bp, 24 predicted proteins | sample 1553241 | NCBI WGS metagenome assembly OGQO01 (sample SAMEA2579933, study PRJEB22360) | human gut metagenome | biome: human gut; feature: human-associated habitat; material: faeces | place: Denmark | collected 2008/2010
CTGCTTTCCGCGTCCGCTTCGCCATAAAGAAGTCTTTTGCTTTACAAGCGTATCACCCCAACAACTACAAATTTCATGCTATAATAACTTCGAGGTGATTTTTTGAATTATACATACATTTTAAAATGCAAGGATGGAAGTTTATATACCGGCTGGACAAATGATCTTGAGCAGCGTGTGGCTGCCCACAATACAGGAAAAGGTGCAAAATATACGAAAGCAAGGCGTCCTGTTGAGTTGGTTTATTTTGAAGAATTTGAAACCAAAGAACAGGCGATGAAAAGAGAATATGCGATTAAGCAGATGGCAAGAAAAGATAAATTAGAACTGGTTCGAAGAAAAGAAAAAGCGGATGATCGGAGCGAATAAGTAAAAGATAAAGTAACGATCAAAATAAAGTAAAGGTCAGGTACAGGAAGATAAAAAGATGCCAGGATGAGAAGCTGTTCTGCTTCTCGTCCTGGCATTATCTATCATTTCCAAAGAAGGGTGTATAAGATCTGCAAGTTGGAATTAACCAAAGTATCTCTTAAGAAGTCCCTCAAAAGCCTTTCCATGTCTTGCCTCATCTCTAGCCATCTCATGAACTGTATCGTGGATTGCATCAAGATTTGCAGCTTTTGCTCTCTTTGCAAGGTCGAATTTACCTTCTGTAGCACCATGCTCAGCTTCTACTCTCATCTCAAGATTCTTCTTTGTGCTGTCTGTAACAACTTCACCGAGGAGTTCTGCAAACTTGGCAGCATGTTCAGCCTCTTCATAAGCTGCTTTCTCCCAGTACAGACCGATTTCAGGATAACCTTCTCTGTGAGCAACTCTTGCCATTGCAAGATACATACCTACTTCAGAGCATTCTCCCTCGAAGTTAGCTCTTAAATCAGCAAGAATATCTTCGCTGACACCTTTAGCAACACCTACTACATGCTCAGCAGCCCATGTCTTTTCACCGGATACTTCTTTAAACTTGTCAGCACCTACATGACAGACTGGACATTCAGCCGGTGCAGCATCTCCCTCATAAACATAACCACATACTGTACATACAAATTTTTTCATAATCGTAATCTCCTTTTCTTTTAAATAAAATATTATAAGTTAAGACTTTCTAATGCAGTCACTGCATTCTCCATAAAATAAAGTAGAACTGGAAGTGATCATTCCGTCAAAACAGTCATTCGCAAGACGGTTCATCTCTTCAATACTTTTCATATCCAGCTCAAGATCCAGGAACCGTCCACATTTCGTACATAAGAAATGATTGTGCGGCTGTACGGTTCCATCAAATCTGTCTCCTCCGTCAGGTGTTGATATCTTGATCGCCTCACCGATGTCTGTAAGCAGATTCAGGTTTCGATATACAGTGCCAAGACTGATATTGGGAAATTCCTTTTTTACATGCATATATACGGTATCGGCTGTTGGATGTTCCTTTGTGGATGCAAGATAGTGCTTGATCGCTTCACGTTGGCGGCTGTATTTTAATGCTGCCACAAGAATCCCCCTTTCTAATGATGAAGAAATGGATCAGTAACTTCATCAACTTTAAATTAATAACAGTAATGATTACTGTGATTAGAATATAACTCATTTTTTTAAAATTGTCAACTATATTTCTGAAAAAACTCAAAAATATTTTCAAATCGTAAAAGCTTCCTTAGTATAGGCTGATAGAAGGGGTCAGATCCTCTTTTTAAATGTTACAAAAATATTAAAAAATAAAGTTGAAAATAGACGAAAAAGAGGGAATAATGACAGATTAAAAGGGATGAAAATAATGAAAAAAGCATAAACTATGTTGACATTACAGCAAGATATTGATACAATCCGATTGTAACATAATTAACAAATATGTAACATTTAGAACTTCCTACAAAAGATAAAAAGAGAAAGTAAGGAGGTTTTATATGAAAAAATTGTATATGGGACAAAAGATGATCGTATCTGCACTGGCAGGTATGATATTGATTCCGGGGAGTGTAGTCAGGATACAGGCAGCAGAAAATGAAGAACAGCAGTCTGTTGTACCGACTGCAGGAATCGAATCGGCACTGGAAGAGTGTTACAGGACAAAAGTAAAAGAAAATCTTCAGCTCTATCTTGTGCCAACAGACGAGGGTGAGTATTTGAATATAGCGTTTTCTGACACGGATGATTTTACTTATGTCAGAAGCGAACCGGATGAGAACAGTGACTGGACAGGAAAATTATATAAAGATTCAACTGTCGAAGTCCTGGAATATCTGGATGGCTGGACAAAGATCCGGTCAGGTGAGACAGAAGGATATGTTCCCACAGAAAAGCTGTTTACAGGAGAAGATGCCCGTATTCATTCAGGGGAGTACGAAGAGAATACGGCAACTGTGACGGCAGACAGACTGAATGTAAGAGCCGGAACCGGAACAGATACAGAGGTGCTGACTCAGGTTAGTGAGGGAGAGACTTATGAAATCCGGGGTGAACAGGCAGATGGCTGGTATCCGGTGAAAGTCGGAGAGATCAATGGCTGGGTGTATGGAGCCTATGTCACGACGGAAACTTCCTATTCTTATGGGGAGACGAAAGAACAGGAAGAAGCACGTATTGCGGCTGAAGAAGAGCAAAAAATCCAGGAGGCAGCGGCAGCCGCACTGGTTTCAAAAGGACAGTCAGTAGTGGACTATGCATATCAGTTCCTTGGCAATCCGTATGTCTGGGGAGGTACAAGTCTTACGAATGGGGCGGACTGTTCCGGGTTTGTCCAGTCAGTTTACGCACATTTTGGAATCAGCCTCCCAAGGACATCCTATGAACAGAGAACAGCGGGGGATGAGATCAGCTATGCAGAGGCACAGCCGGGAGATCTGATCCTTTATGAAGGTCATGTTGGTATTTATATGGGAGATGGAAAGATCATAAATGCCATGAATGAAGCACAGGGTATTGGAGTTTGCAGTGCGACATATACGAATATTGTGGCAGTTCGAAGAGTACTGTAGAAGTTGAGTGATAATTCAAATGTCAAGAGCTGGCATGACCTGAAATTTAAATAAGCAAAATGCACAAAAATGTAGAGTTTTGTAAAAAGTGGTCGAATAAATCGAAAATGGAGTTTTCAACTTATCCACATTAAAATCTTAGAAAAAGGTGGAAAAATATAACGTTTTTAAAAAGTTATCCACATTATCCACACGAAATCCACACTTTTTGGTGGATTACTTTTAAATAAAAAGAGAACGAACGTTTTGTGTAGAAGTTATGAAAATAGAAAATTGTCGAAAAAAAGAAAGAAAAGAATTGACTTTTAAGAAGTTGTAAAATCAGTGGAGTTTAAAAAGAAAAATCTGAAAATTCAAAAAATAGTTGATAAAACCAGGTCGAAGGACTATAATGTAAAGCACGAAAAATAGAAGGAGGAATCAGCAATGGCACAGATTTCTAAAGAGACAAGAATTGGCGAGCTTCTCGTTACATTTCCAGAAGCAGCTCCGATTCTGATGGAAATTGGAATGCACTGCCTTGGATGCCCGGCATCTCAGATGGAATCTCTGGAAGAAGCAGCAATGGTTCATGGAATCGACAGTGACCTTCTTGTAGAGAAGATTAATGCAGCGATGGCAGCAGCAGGAAAATAATAAAAGAGGCGGAAACGTTTCATGAAAATTGAAAGCCCCTGACACCAGGAAGTCCTGATGTCAGGGGCTTTTTTTCGTTGTCAGTTATACGGTTAAAGTGCTGCCAGTTTCTGTACTGCATCCGCTGATACGATGATCTCGCAATGCTCTTCAAGAAAAGCAAGGATTGTAGAATCCGCTTTTTCAGGAGTGCTATATTCCGAAAGCATATTACATATCTTATTAAATTCATGGTCGGAAGAAGAACCAGGTGCAAGTGCAAGAATATAAGTGTGATTCTCTTTATCTTTATAAAGTGTATTCGCATTCTTATAGAATGGAGCTGCAAGGCGTGCAGCACGAATCACAGAATCTAAAGTGCTAAATGAGAAAAGACGAAGCGTAAGCTGTGGTTCAGAAACAGCTTCCTCCTGTTCCTCTTCGGGGGACGCGGAAGGAAGACCTGCCGCTGCTTCTTTTACTTTATTGAGCAGGTCAAGAAATTCATCTGCTCCCTGCAGCTTTTCAAGCACATCATTGTTCACTGTATCTGAATCGCCAAGCGGTGTAAATTTTGAAAACCGGGTATCCAGCTCTTCAGGGTCTTCGACTTTCGTTATAATCAGGACGATCGAATCCGCAGAGGAAGGAATCGCCTCGATCATGAGCGGAAGATCTTCCGCATCAAAACCGAAATCAAATGATGCCTGCTGCATCATATCCCGAAATAAAGATTTTGCTTTCTCAGTACCATAAGCCAGCTCGCTGAGCTTTAAATGGCGGGCTGCCAGATCAGCATGTGTCAACGTACAACGAATTTGATTATCATTGATTTTTTCAATTTTCATATGATCACATCCCTCTCTTCTATATAAAAGATGTTGGGGTCAAAAACCCCCAACAATGATGCTAACGGATTGTTTCGTGCTACGCACTCCCACAATCCTACCCTGACATCATATAAAATAATATGAGTATTGAATGACTTTGATCCAATAAGATATATCATTTCACTGTCTAGTATAAGCAAAAATCAAAAAGATGTAAAGAAAAAGAAGATAAGTTTATAATTCTTTCATCATCTTTTTCTGTTATCAACAAATTCACATAGCTTATCAACAAGAAACACATTGAAAAATGCTTTATTCTGCCCATATAATGGCACTTACAGAAGACAGCGGTCAGGATAACGACTCAGAAGAAAGGAGATTCGGAAAAGATTCAAATGGAGAAATTGATTTGCTGCAGGTGGTGCTGTCTTCGCAGTTCGCATAAATACTCAACAGTATGTCACAGTACTTCCAACGGGTCTTCAAAAATGCGGACATAAGGTTATCAGTATCTGCAGAGAAAGGAGAGAGTATACGCCAATGATGGACATAACTGATAAAGAGAGTTACAGAAGTTTGTACTCTGAGTTAAAGCAGTATGAAAAGAGAGGGATAGACATCCTTATGGATGGATATCAGGTAAGTCCGATGCAGATCGTGACCGCATATATGGCAAAAGAAGAAGGTGCTTATATGCGTGATTATGTGATGGATCAGAATGGAAGACTGGAATCTCTGACATTTACCGATGTAGATGAATTGAATGTAGATAAATTTGGATTGTCAGTGCTTACCCCTTGATGCCGGACAGTACAGATAGATGAGCAGTCAGAGAAAAGAAAGGTCAGAAAAGGACGCATCAATGTGCGGAAAGTATATTCAGAAAAAGTCTGATATGTTATAATGATTGCGGATAGGAGGTGCCGCATGAACGAAAGAAAAAGGCATAGAAGAAAAGGCAGAAGAAGACGGAGAAGATCACCGGGGATCGCCTTGATCATTTCCATCGTACTTGTCATTATCATAGCAGTAGCAGGAATTTTTGTTGTCTGGAAGAGATATGGTCCATCGAATGAAAGGGCTGATCTGGAACAATATTATGGCCTGGACAGCAAAGATGAGATCGCAGTAGTGATTGATGATGAAGTGATACGAAGCGAAGATCTGGCACAGGATGAAGCGGAAGGATTAAAAGTAATTCCGGCAAAGGTCTATGACAGTGAATATTATATTGAAGCTTCTGTTGTAAGAGATAAGATTAATGAGCGTTTTTATTGGGATTCAAATGAACAGATTCTTTTATATACACTGCCGTCAGGGAATGTTTCTGTCGTGGCAGATACGAATGAATATACTGAGGTCAATGAACAGAAAAGTGTAGATTATACCATTCTGAAAATGGAGGGCGACAAAGTTTATATTGCACTTCCATTTATACAGACGTATACCAATATGGAGTACAAAGTATATCAGGATCCGAACAGGATCGTGATCACAGCAGACTGGGGTGAAAAAGAGACTGCAGTTGTAAAAGGTGATACACAGATCCGTTATCAGGGCGGAGTGAAAAGTCCTGTTCTCACCGATGTAAAAAAGAACGACAAGGTTACAGTTCTGGAAGATGAGGATGACTGGCAGAAAGTAGCTACAGCAGATGGATTTATCGGTTATCTGAAAAGCAGTAAGCTGAAAGACCAGAAGAAAGAAAAAACTTCCAGAGATTTTGCGGAGCCGGAATATACAAGTATTTCAAAAGATTATAAGATCAATATGGCATGGCATAATGTTACGAATGTCAGTGCCAACCAGAGCATTCAGAGTATGCTCGCTACTACAAAAGGACTGACTACGATTGCACCGACCTGGTTCAGTCTTGCAGATACTGAAGGAAATATCACATCCATTGCAGACACAGACTATGTTCAGTATGCAAAGCAGGCAGGACTGGAAGTGTGGGCGGTACTCCGGGATTTCCATGGAGGTATTAATTCATATGATGAGACTTATGAAGTATTAAGTTACAGTTCAAAAAGAGCAAAAGTGATCGATCAGGTGATCGCGGCTGCATTGCAGAGTCAGGTAGATGGAATCAACCTGGATTTTGAACTGATCTCGTCGAAGTGTGGAGTGCATTATATTCAGTTTGTGAGAGAGCTGTCAGTAAAGTGCAGAGAGAACAACCTGGTATTATCAGTAGACAACTATGTTCCGAAGCCCTACAATACGCAGTACGATCTGAAAGAGCAGGCAGCGGTAGCGGATTATGTGTTCATCATGGCATATGATGAGCATACAGACGGCTCTAATGAAGCCGGATCTGTTGCATCTATCAGTTACCTGGAAAACGGTGTGACAGATGCACTGAAGCTTGTCCCGAAAGAAAAGCTGGTTGCTGCAATCCCGTTTTTTACAAGACTTTGGAAAGAAACTCCAAAGACGGAAGAAGAGTTGGCTGCAGAAGCAGGAACAGAGGCAGCAGATTATCCGAACAGTGTAAGCAGTCAGGCACTTGGTATGGATGAAGCTGCACAGGCGGTTCAGAATGCAGGTGTGACAGCACAATGGGATGATGAGACGAAGCAGAATTATGCAAAGTGGGAAGCAGATGGAAGTACCTACAGGATCTGGCTGGAAGATATGCAGTCATTGGAAGAAAAGATGACAGTAATCCGACAGAACGAACTGGCAGGAGTTGCAGAGTGGAGTCTTGGAAGAGAAAATAGCGGCGTATGGGATCTGATTCTCCAATATTTGAATTAAATAAAGATGATTTTGAAAAAATATCCTTTTCAGACATATACTACAATATAAGTCTGAGGAGGATATTTATTTTGCTTAAAAAAATGCGAAAAAAAGCAGGAGCATTACTTGTAATGATTTGCCTTGGCGTGATCATTTTACTGTGTTGGGAGGCGGGAGAGCATCTGAAAGATAAGATTCTCAGAAGTCTTGAAACTGCAGCAGAAGCTCGTACAGGAAAGCAGACAGTAGTCCTTGACAGCGGGCATGGAGGAAGTGATTCCGGGAAAGTCGGGATCAATGGGGCGAAAGAAAAGGAGATTAATCTGCTGATTGCAAAAGAGATCAGAAGATTGCTTGAAAAAGATAAGATTGAAGTAATTATGGTCCGGGAAAAAGATGAGGAGCTTGGAAAGAGTAAAGTAGAAGATTTGAAATACAGAGTTTCGCTGATGAATGAAAAAAAGCCGTCACTGGCAGTCAGCATTCATCAGAACAGTTATCATGAAGAAAATGTTTTTGGAGCACAGGTTTTTTATTATAAGACTTCAACCGAAGGAGAAAAGGCGGCTGCGGTCATTCAGGAAGCACTTCAGGAAGTGAATCCTGAAAATACGAAAAAAATTAAAGCAAATGATACATACTATCTTTTAAAGAAGACCGAAGTTCCGACGGTGATCGTAGAATGTGGCTTTTTAAGTAATTATGCAGAGGCGGAAAAACTGGTATCAGAAGACTATCAGAAGAAGCTGGCAGAAGCGGTGACAAAAGGCATCCTGCAATATCTGAAAGATCAGTGATGAAAGTAATGAAGAAGGGATAAATAGTTTTTTTTTCAATAGAAAGATGTTATAATAAAATTTATGGAAACGATAATAAGAAAAATAGATAAAAATAATATTGATCCTGAAGTAATCGAAGAGGCAGGAAATATTCTGAAGAATGGCGGGCTTGTAGCATTTCCGACGGAGACAGTCTACGGACTGGGAGCGGATGCGTTGAAGGAGGAGGCAGCGAAGAAGACTTATGCTGCAAAAGGCCGTCCATCGGATAATCCGCTGATCGTGCATATTGCGGATTATGAAGATCTGAAGGCAGTTGCGGTGAATATACCGGCGAAGACGGATGCCCTGGCAGCTCATTTCTGGCCTGGTCCACTGACGATGATCTTTGAGAAGAGTGAGGTTGTACCGTACGGAACGACAGGCGGACTGGATACCGTTGCGGTCAGGATGCCGAGTGATCCGGTGGCAGCGGCTGTGATCCGGGCAGCAGGTGGATTCGTATCTGCACCAAGTGCCAATACATCAGGAAGACCGAGTCCCACAACAGCACAGCACGTCAGTGAAGATCTGGACGGAAAGATCGATATGATTCTTGACAGCGGAAGTGTGGATATCGGTCTGGAATCAACGATTCTTGATATGACTGTAGAACCGCCGATGATCCTGCGTCCGGGGGCAATCACTGCGGATATGTTTGAAGAAGTGATCGGCCCGGTCAGTGTGGATGAGACAATCCTTGGAAGTGAGAGCAACAAAGCTCCGAAAGCACCGGGGATGAAATATCGTCATTATGCTCCGAAGGCAAAGCTGATCATTGCCGAGGGGGACATCCGGGAGGAAGTTCTTGCAATCCGTCAGCTTGCATATGCCGCACATCGCCAAGGCGAGCGGGTTGGAATTATTGCAACCGGGGAGACACTTCCATTTTATAAGTATGGAATTGTAAAGAATATCGGGACCCGAGAGAATGAGAAGACCATTGCAAGGAATCTGTACCGGGTTTTGAGAGAATTTGATGACGAAAAGGTTGACATTATCTACAGTGAATCCTTTGCCATGCAGGGGATTGGAAGTGCGATCATGAACCGTCTGGAAAAGGCGGCGGGACATTTAAGAATCAGTGCATCTGCAGTAGTAAAGCAGCAGAGATACCGGAGAGTTATTTTCGTAAGTAATACAGATTCTTATATCGGACCGATGGCAGCGGAGCTTTTGAGGAATAAAGAGCTGGAACAGGAGTATGTGGTTGATTGCAGCGGACTTGTGGTTTTGTTCCCTGAACCGGTGAATCCAAAGGCAGAAGCAATCATGAAGAGTGCAGGCATGACGCTGGAAGGTCATGTGGCGAAGCAGTTTGACAGTGAGAGTCTGCAGCCGGATACACTGATTCTGACAGTAGATGAGAGTACAAAGAAAAAGATGATTTCAGAGTATGAAAATACAGAGAACGTATATACGTTAAGTGAATTTGCAGGAGAGGGAGAAGAGATTCCAGATCCTTATGGAAAGCCGCTTACTGCATACGGTGAGTGCTTTGAAGTCCTGAAGAGACTCATAGATCAATTAGAAGAAAAATTAAATTCATTTGCAAAAGGAGAAGAATAATGGCAAAAGTACATGTAATGGATCACCCGTTGATCGCGCACAAAATCAGTTATATCCGCAGCGAGGAAGTTGGAACGAAAGAATTTCGCGAGATGATCGGAGAGATTGCACAGTTGATGTGTTATGAGGCAACCAGAGATCTGAAACTTGAAGATGTTCAGATCAAGACCCCGATCTGTGAGATGACAGGAAAGTCTCTTGCAGGAAAGAAACTGGCGATCGTGCCGATCCTTCGTGCAGGACTTGGAATGGTTGACGGATTCCTGACACTGATTCCGGCAGCAAAGGTAGGTCATATCGGACTTTATCGTGATCCGGAGACACTTGAACCGGTAGAGTATTACTGCAAATTACCGGCAGACTGTGAAGAGAGGGAAGTTTTCGTAGTAGATCCGATGCTTGCAACAGGCGGTTCCAGTGTGGCAGCGATTCAGATGCTGAAAGATAAAGGCGTAAAGCATATCCGTTTTGTATGCATTATCGCAGCACCGGAAGGTGTTGAGCGTATGAAAAAAGAGCATCCTGATGTAGATCTCTATATCGGTTCTCTGGATGAGAAACTGAACGATCATGGTTATATCGTACCGGGACTTGGTGATGCCGGAGACCGTATCTTCGGTACAAAATAAGAGGACAGACGAAGGAGCTGATGCAGATGTCTGATAAGAGAACAGATTATTTATCATGGGATGAATATTTTATGGGTGTTGCGATGCTTTCGGGAATGCGTTCAAAAGATCCGAATACGCAGGTGGGATGCTGTATTGTCAGTCAGGATAATAAGATTTTGTCCATGGGCTACAACGGACTGCCGATCGGCTGTTCAGATGACGAGTTCCCATGGGCGAGAGAAGGAGAAGATCCGCTGGATACAAAGTATGTTTATACGACGCACAGCGAGCTGAATGCAATTTTGAACTACAGTGGCGGCAGTCTTGTGGGAGCGAAACTTTACGTGTCTCTTTTCCCGTGCAACGAATGTGCAAAAGCTATCATACAGTCAGGGATCAAAGAGGTGATCTATGACTGTGATAAGTACGCACATACTCCGGCGGTTATGGCATCAAAAAGAATGATGGATGCAGCAGGGGTCAGATACCATCAGTATCATCGCACGAACAGAAAGATTGAGATTGAATTGTAAATGATGCAGGTACGCTTCCGGGCGTACCTGTTTCGTAAAAAGGAGACAATATGATTCGGACAGTACAGTTATCAGAAATTACGAAAAATATCAAAGAAATGTGCATTGAAGCAAATCATTTTCTGTCACCGGATATGGCAGAAGCAATGAAGCAGGCACAGCAGAACGAAAAGTCACCGCTTGGAAAGCAGATCCTTGGACAGCTTCAGGAAAATCTTGAGATAGCCGCACAGGATATGATCCCGATCTGTCAGGATACAGGAATGGCAGTTGTCTTTCTGGAGATCGGACAGGAGGTACACTTTGAAGGCGGCAGCCTGGAAGAAGCAGTAAATGAAGGTGTACGGCAGGGATATGTGGAAGGATATCTCCGTAAATCCGTTGTAGGGGATCCATTGATCCGCGAAAACACAAAAGATAATACTCCTGCGGTTCTTCATATCAGGATCGTGGAAGGTGACCGGGTGAAGATCAAGGTTGCACCGAAAGGGTTCGGCAGTGAAAATATGAGCCGTGTATTTATGCTGAAGCCGGCAGAGGGAATCGAAGGCGTGAAAGATGCAGTTCTGACAGCGGTGAAAGATGCGGGACCGAATGCCTGTCCGCCGATGGTAGTCGGTGTTGGGATTGGAGGCACATTTGAAAAATGTGCATTGATGGCAAAAGAAGCACTGACAAGAGAGGCAGGAAGTCACTCGGAGATACCTTATGTGAAAGATCTGGAAGAAGAGCTGCTTGAAAAGATCAACGGTCTTGGAATCGGACCGGGAGGTCTTGGCGGCACAACGACAGCAATGGCAGTGAATATCAATACTTATCCGACTCATATTGCAGGACTTCCTGTTGCGGTAAATATATGCTGCCATGTCAATCGTCATGCAATAAGAACAATATAATTCCACGAGCTTTCATTGTGGACAGAGTGATGAAAAGAGGAAGATTTTATGGACAGGCATATTACAGCACCGATCAATAAAGAAACTGCAAGATCATTACATGCAGGAGACTATGTATATATAACAGGGACGATGTATACCGCGAGAGATGCGGCACATAAAAGAATGTATGAGATTCTTCAGAAGGGTGGAGAACTGCCGGTTGACTGGAAGGATCAGGTGATTTATTATATGGGACCATCCCCGGCAAGAGAGGGCAGACCGATTGGATCAGCAGGTCCGACAACAGCAAGCAGAATGGATAAATACGCACCGCAACTGCTGGATCTTGGACTGGGAGCAATGGTTGGAAAAGGCAAAAGAAGCCAGGCTGTTATCGATGCGATCGTGAGAAATGGTTCAGTATACTTTGCGGCGGTAGGAGGAGCAGGAGCTCTTCTTTCCAAATGTATTACTTCCGCAGAGGTGGTTGCTTATGACGATCTTGGAACAGAGGCAATCAGAAAGCTCACAGTAGAAAACTTTCCGGCGATCGTTGTGATCGACAGTGAGGGAAATAATCTGTATGAAACTGCGATCAAAGAATACAGAAAAGTGGAGGAATAAGATTTATGAAGAGAATCCTTCTGATGGTATTCAGAAATCTTTGGTTTGTTCCATGGGCATGGTGCAAGCTGTGTTATCGGGCATCCCATACAGATAAATATACGGAAGAAGAACAGTATTCCTTCATCCGATGGGTGGATCTTCATGCAAATAAAGGAGGGAATGTAACGATAGATGTGCATGGAAGTGCGAACCTGCCGTCAGAAGACGGGTTTATGTTTTTTCCGAATCACCAGGGACTGTATGACGTACTGGCGATTATAGAAGCGTGTCCACGACCATTTTCAGTCGTTGCTAAAAAGGAAGTGGGAAATATTCCATTTTTAAGGGAGGTCTTTTCATGTCTTAAGGCATTTCTGCTGGATAGAGAAGATGTGCGTCAGGCAATGAAGGTGATCATAGATGTATCGAAAGAAGTCGAAAAAGGAAGGAATTACCTGATTTTTCCGGAAGGTACACGCTCTAAAAATGGAAATAAGATCGGTACATTTAAAGGCGGAAGTTTTAAAGCTGCAACAAAAGCAAAATGCCCGATCGTTCCGGTGGCACTGATTAATTCTTTCGTGCCATTTGATCAAAATACGATTCGTCCTGTAACGGTACAGGTGCATTTCCTTAAGCCGTTGAAATATGAAGACTATAAAGATATGAAGACAACGGAGATTGCAGCACTGGTAGAAAAGCAGATCCAGGAAACGATCGATGCGAATGTAGAAGAATAAATAGGATCAGAAACAGGACAAAAAATAAAAAGACAATGGTATGGTGTACCGCTCCCAAAGTTGGAACTAAAATCTAACAATTGGAAATCGGTACAAGTTCCATTGTCTTTTCGTTATTTAATTAAATACAAATTTTAATAATATCCTGTCCAGTTTTCTTCATCATCGCCATCAACAGAATTGTCCGGGATAGTATCGGTACCATCGGAAATGCCCGGGATTGTAGTATCATTGTCGGCTTTGCTGCCGGAAGTACTGTTGGATGCATTTCCACTATTACCGGAATTATTGCCAGAATTATTGGAAGAACTGTTATTTCCTTTGCTCTTGCCGCCTGATTTGCTGTCGGAAGACGAAGACTGTCCATCCTTGCTGGAATCATCGTTCTTTCCGTCGGTCAGGTCAAGATCCGGCAAGGAATTATCGGAATCTTTTGAATCACTCTTTTTCTTCTTATCAGATTTTTTATCTTTAGAAGTGGATTCCGTCTTCTTATCGGATGTTCCTGAAGTGATGCGAATGGCTGCAAATGTGGCTATTGCCAGAACGCAAACAGCGATCACCGATATAATAATCAGTTGCTTTTTCTTTTTGGGATTCATTTTCTTTCGTCTTCTCGATCTGCTCATGGGATACTCCTTATTTAAAAAATTTTACTGGTGAAATATAATTCTTATAGTAACTTATTTTATAAAAAATTACAATGATGTTAGGATATGATTTGCTAAGAGAGCAGAAAATAATGTGTTATCAACAAAAAATGCATTGAGAAATGTTGAATAAAATAGTAATATGAAAATGTACAGCTATCGAATTGGATAGTGTGCGGTTTTAATCTTTAGAAATACCAGTTAGATATAAGGAGGAGAAGAGAAAATGTACAAAAAAAAGTTGCGAAGGTTGGGCGTGGCGTGCATGACAGTAGCTATGGTACTCACGACAGTCAGCTTCCCAAGTGTAGCGAAAGCTGAGGAAGGGACATCAACGCAGGCAGACGGGGTAACGAGTTCTGAACTGGAAAAAGGAAAGGTTCTGGTGCAGGTGGATCAGAATGTGTTGAAAGCAAATGCGATTAGCAATTCTAACGAGTTTCCGCATCGAAACGGTGATGGATCTGCTAGTTGGGCATTTGATAACGAGAATCATTGGTGGCATAGCAGATATACGTTCCCTGAAAGTGCTGAAAGTCCTAATTATTTTAAAGGAGAGACTTTAAGGAATACAGCTGCTATTGCAAGTGAGAATCCTTGGATTGGATCTGGATTTGGACGTGAAATAACTTTATATAAAATAACATATACAAGAAGAGATTGGTCAGCTCAAATGGCCTCAAATGGTATAAAGAAATTCAAACTCTATGTGAGTCAGAATGGAACAAATTGGAGTGAGGTGAAGACAAACAAGACTGAACTTAAAGATGAGCGTGGTGAACAGGAAATTATATTGACAACACCTACAAAGGCAAAATATTTTAAATTAGAGGCATGCTCAAATGCTCAGAAGCCAAATGGATTTGGAGCGGGAGATTCAGTAAGTGCAAAAAATATTAAAGTTTATGAATTGAAAGATATGTCATTAACAATTGCGAAGAATAATAATGATAGTTATAGTGTGACGACAGATGAACCAATGGCTGATGTTGTGGCCACGTATACTGGAATTGGAACTTACGGTAGTGCAACGTTGAGCCAGACACCTATAGTTGTAGGGAAAAATGCAATTGATATAAGTCAGCAAATGACGGTGGGAACATCAAATGATATTGCAATTACTGATGCTAATGCTACTTTTGCGATACAGTTTACAATGCATTTAACTGATGCAGCATCGGGAAATATCGATTTATTATATAAGGCTGATACACCAACATGGAGTAAAAATGAATTTTCAGTTAGTTTTAATACAACAACCGGGCAGATAGGGGCAGGTGTTTATGGATCGAGTAATGGTTATTTATCAGTTAACAATGCGTCTAATCCATTAAGTGAGGCAGACTGGCGAGACAAAGATGTAAGAATTACTATTATAAAATCTGGAAATAATACGATGTATTTGTGGGTAAATGGTGTTGTTGGAGGCTATCAGGATCATGGAACTCTCACAGGAACAATTAGTTCGGGACAGCCAATGCATGTAGGTACGGAAAAAGTAACAGGTGAGTTGAAAGATTTCGGAATTTACCAGACTATTGATTCAGGTGTACTTACTGCTGCTGCAGCAGGAACAGAACCAACAAAGGAACAGTTAGAAAATTCGGCATCTGACACTAGCAAGACATTATATGCAATTACTGCTACACCAACAATAAAATCAGGATATACAGTTTCGGCTACTAGTACAGATGGAACGGAAACTTTAGGGGCTACAGATACTAGAGCTACAAAAACGGTTAATATGACGCTTACAGCGGGAAGTGATGCAACTATCGTGAAAGCACCAGAAGCTATATATGTAAAAGTTGACGATACTAATACAAAATTGGTACCAGTGAGTGAGGTTGGAACGTTGGCAACTGATGGGGCAAGTGCATCCGTTAATTATCGATTCGAAGACATGCGTATTGGTGGAGCGTTAAGAATTGATGGAACTAAAAATGATTATTCTAAGACAAGTATGCGTTATGGCTATGATTTTAAAATTCCTATAGGCTCTACGTTCGCAGGATGCGAATGGTATTATGGAACGAATGCAACAGGATTGAGTCAGATACTTAAACCAGAAACGACTAAGAGTATAACCAATCCGGATAATAAGGGAAGCGATGTTTATCGTTCTAATATAGTATTTACGAACGTGGCTAAAAAGAATTTTGGAGATTATGTAAATGCCAGAATTTTAGTGAAATATGAGAAAGACGGTCATATCTACAGTAAAATGGGATTGAATGTAGAGCAAGATACGGTTAATGCTATTGCAGAAAGAATTGTAAAAGATGAAAACTCGTCAGAAAGCGACAAGACGTATGCAAATGGAATTTTGAGTAAGGAGAACTAAGAGAAGTTATGAAAAAGAAAGCATATAGCGATCCATATATGGAGCTTGTATTATTAAATGGTGAGGATATCATCTGTGCAAGCGAGACGGCTGCAGATAATGATGCTCCTGCACCGTTCTCAGATGATGGAGCAGGATCTGAGTCATTAGACTACAGTGATCCGATTGAATAAATTGGTCTGAATAGAGAATAGAAAAATTGAAAGAGGAGATGGATTTTCTGAATTGAAAATTTGTCTCCTTTTTATTATAATAATCTTTTAGGCGTTTGCGAAACACCACAAACCGCATAAATACGGCATTTTTTTGTTGTTAAAAGAAAATATCTCCTCAAGGTTTATGGTAAAATAGAGTTGTCAAAAAACTATCAACCAATCCACCTAAAGGAGATATACCTATATGATAACACATAAGCAGCTCACTTTGGCAGAAGTTTTTGAAGATTGCCAAAATAAATTCGATCATGACAAATACCAGTTTCTTTCACTTCTTGATGAAGCCATTAACCTTGATGAAATTGTTCCTGTTTCTTTTGTTATTCATTTTCACGCTTCCACAGGAAGACCTCGAAAGCATCAGCTTTATCCAATGCTTAAGGCTTTTCTGATTCAGCGTATATTCTCAATCCCGACTGATATGCTCCTGATTGTTTTCTTGAAATATTCTCAGGAATTACTCGATTTCTGTGGCTTTGATATTGTCCCTGATGCCTCAAAATTCACTCGCTTCAAACAGGATTTCCTGATGGACTTACAATCTATGTTCGATCACACGGTTGATATAACCGAACCGATATGCCAAAAACTTGACCCTCACCGGGCAGCCATGACCATCTTCGATACCTCTGGCATTGAAGCCTGGGTGACGGAAAATACCCCCAAATACGCAAACCGTATTATTAAGCAGTTAAAGGCTTTTGCAAAGGCAAACAACTTTGATAAAAGCTATGATCCTTATAAGGCTGCTTACGGTTCCATGCCTACGCATGCTGCTTCTAATCAGGCAATCCAACAGATGTATATCAATGGACATTTCTGCTATGCCTATAAGTTCGGCATTGTAACCAACGGGCTTGGCATTGTCCGTGATATCACTTTCTATAACAAAGAGTTTCTAAAGGCTCATCCGGATATCGTAGTGGAAAAGAAATCTGACTCTCCTGATGAGGATAAATCTCTTGCCGATTCAAAAGCCCTGCTTCCTGTCCTGATTGATTTCTTTCAGAAGCATCCGCTTATTGCCCCCCAAGACTTTTCTTGGTGATGCTGCTTTTGACACGATTGAAATCTACAAATCTCTTTTCAGTGAAATTGGATTTGAAAAAGCATTTATTCCTCTCCGTGTAAAACTTTCTATGGAAGATAACGGTTATACCATCAACGAAAATGGTGTTCCCTGTTGTCCTCATGATCCTTCGTTTCCTATGAAAAGAGAGGGCAGTAAATCACACTTAAAAAGCAAAATTCCCACAATGAAATTTGTCTGTCCGAAAATGAAATGGGAGTATAATAAAACAGATAAAACAAAACGCCGTGTATGCCATTGTGATAATCCCTGCACAACATCTTCCTGTGGGAGAATGATTTACGTTTATCCCGAAAAGAATCTCCGTGCCTATCCCGGAGTGGAACGAGGTTCAGCAGAATGGGAAGAAACATATAAAATCCGTGTAAACGTTGAAAAGTCAATCAACCACTTTAAAGACAGCTTTTGCGTAGCTAACCGTACATCAATACATCCGAAGTCTCAAGCCTTTGATTGCTTAAAGTTGAAATTTTATAAATTTTTCTGCTTTGTAAACTATGAAGCCTTTTTGTCATGCCACAAATTGATGACTGCCACCTTCCATTCTAAAAATCCTGCATTGCAGGATTCTATCCTTGTTTCGCAATTACCTAATATCCAGATATTAGTGAAAAAATGGCGGTAAACTGATTGAAAAATGTCAGGAAAAATAGTATTATATACTGGTATAGTTATAATTTGGTCATAATGCATTTGGAATGTGTTGTGATTGTTGCTTATAAAAAGACAATAAAAAGAGAAAAGCAGGAGGGAATTATGAGTGCAAGAAGAAAGCAGTTAATAGCTTTATCCGTGGTACTTGTCTGCGTCATCGGAATGGCTGCGTATGGAATTATGCGGGTATCGAATAAGACTGCTGATAAGGGAAATGGTTTCGATGTTGCTATGACAGATACGGATGACAAGTCAGAGGATGGATTAAAAGATTCAGATAAGACAGAGAAAAAAGAAAAGAAGGATCAGAATCGTGATGCGAAAAAGGACGATTCCGTCAAAGAAGAGGATAAAAAGGAAGAGACTCTGCCTACATTGGATCTGACAAAGAATGAGGCAAAGAAATCCACCCAGAAGAAGAGCAGCAACTCATCAGCAAGTTCTTCATCTTCTGGGAACGCAGGAAATACTACAACCAGTGGTTCTAATAGTACATGGAAACCGGGAAACAGTTCCAATACCGGTTCTAACACTGGAAGCAATGGATCGAATAGCAGTTCAAATCCGGGGAATAATGGTTCAAATAACGGCTCTAATTCAGGTAATAACGGTTCGAACAGTGGTGATAATGGCTCCAATACCGGTGGAAATACAAAACCGGGGGCAAATAATCCGGATAATGATGTGAATATGCCGGAGATAAAACCATCAGAACCGACAACTCCGACAGAGCCAACTGGACCAGATGAAAATGGTGAATATTGGACAGGATATTATTAAAAAAGATTTCAGAATAAAAAGATAATTGATTGCTGCGGGAGGGATGAAGATGAAGATAAAAAAAGGATTTGTATTGCGGGATGTCGCAGGCAGATCAGTTGTAGTTGCTACAGGGGCAGCCGCAAAGAAATTTCGTGGCATGGTTATGCTGAATGATACCGGCAGGGAAGTTTGGACAAGATTGCAAAAAGGTATGGATCAGGAAGAGATTATCCGCGGTATGGTTGAAGATTATGAAGTCAGTGAGGAAAAGGTTGCAGCAGATGTTCAGAAATTAATCGGACAGATGCAGGAAAATGGATTTTTAGAAGAATAAATACAATACAGTATAAGGAAGAAAAGAAAGAAATTACGTGAAAAAATTAGTGCAGACCAATTAAGGGAAGAAAGAGTTATGAAAAAGAAAGTATATAGCGATCCATATATGGAGATTGTATTATTAAATGGCGAGGATATCATCTGTGCAAGCAACAATGGAGATAATGATACTCCTGCACCGTTCTCAGATGATGGAACAGGATCTGGGTCATTAGACTACAGCACCCCGGTAGAATAAAAGCAAAGATATAAAGAACGATTAATAGCTGCAGCAGATTTGTCACAGGATGAATTTGCTGTAGCTTTTTTGTTTATTTCCTTTATAATGAAATAAAAGTACTTATGTAATGAAAATGGATATAAGGAGCAGGCAGAGCAGAAAATATGGAAATACAAAAATCAGATAAAGAACAGGAAAAGTTGAATATAGAAAAAGTCTTGGAAGAAAAAGGTTATTTAATGACAGCACCTTTTGGGACAAGTATGCTTCCGTTCATAAGACCACAGAGAGATATTATCGTCGTGAGAAAGTACCAGGGAGAAGCAAAATGCCGGGATGTTATTTTATACCGGAGAGTGGGCGGCAAATTAGTTCTTCACCGTATTCTGGAAGTCGGTGTCGACAGTTATGTACTTTGTGGTGATAACCAGTATATAAAAGAATATGGAATAAAAAAAGAGCAGGTATTAGGAGTATTAGAGGGAGTTTACAGAGACGAAAAATATATCGACTGTAAGAAAAGCAGTGGGTATAAAGTGTATGTAAGATTGTGGTGCAAGTCGTTGTTTATGAGAAGAATTATATTAAAAGTAAAGTGGACGTTTATAAGAGGAGGATCCTATTTGAAAAGAAAAATTTGCAGAAAAGCAGGATAGATAAAGCGTCTGACAGCATGTGACAAGTTATACTCGTGATTCGGATCTGAATACAGCCATCGCTTTTTGTAAAAAAAGTAACAGTTTAGCCTTCCGGCTGAATCACAATATAAAAGACAGAGAATTTTTATTTTTTTGAGGAAGAACTTATCCACAGTTTCTTCCTTATTTTTTTAAGATCCTCTATCTAGCAGAGCTGTTTTTGGAGTTTTTGATTAAAATACTTTATCAGGAATAAATTTTGACCGTGTTTTGTGGATAACTATTTTGATAAGTTGCAAGGAATCTCGGGGAAGTAAAAGGCAATCGTTATGTAAAAAAAGTATGTCCTGGATCTTGAGGTGAACCCTAAGGTTATTGAATTACGGATTTATCCAGACAAAAATGAAAAACTGACAATTCCGTCAGAATATCGTAGTGATGTGCTATAAAGAAAGAATTGCAACAATATGAAACCAGATACACTGAATTGATTATACTGGGGCGAGAAGAGAATAAAAAAACTTCGCATGAGTATGCAAAAAATGATGAAAAGACATTGTTAAACTGATTGGAAAACTACAAGTCTGATCATCTTTTATTTATGTACGATTTTTCAGTTCCTTTTGACAATAATATGAGCGAAAGGGATTCATGAAAAGTAAAAAATCGGCAGAAGATGTTTGGAGGTTTCAGAAAAGAAAGTGGAAACGAAAGATATTGTTCAATTCTCACTATTGTAGAAACGTTAAAAAGAAGAAATCTCGGATTAATAGAAAACTTAAAGAAACTTTTTATCGGAATCCCGGCTGTTTTTTAGCCGGGGTAAGGGTGTTGGGTCAGTCGGAAGGCTGAACTGTTACAAAAGGATAAGAAAAAACAAAAAAGGCATTGACAATTATAGAATCTTTTTGTATAATAAATCTTGCACTGTTAGTGCTAATTGAATAATAACTGTAGAAATGCAGTTGAGTTCAGTCGGGAGAAATACTCAAGAGGCTGAAGAGGTGCCCCTGCTAAGGGTATAGGTCGGGTGACCGGCGCGAGGGTTCAAATCCCTCTTTCTCCGTTTGGTATCATCTGAAAAACTACTGGATAGCCAGTAGTTTTTATATGTAAGAATTATAAGGTGATATCGAGAATGATATAAGATCAATTTGGAAGAAAATGAAAAAACTTTGAAAAAAGTGTTGACATTGAGGAAAACAAATGATATTATATCTAAGCTGACTCGTGAGAGCGAGCGAAGCAAATAAAAACTTTGAAAAAAGTTAAAAAAGTTAAAAAAGTTCTTGACAAAGAGAAAAGCTTTTGATAAAATATAAAAGCTGTCGCTTGAAAAGAACAGCGAAAGAACCTTGATAACTGAACAATAGACAACAACAACCCTTGAAAATTTCTTTAAGAGAAAAATTCAAAGAACGGTTTAAAACAAACCAAAACAACAGTAAAAAGGGAAGAATTAGCTAGCAAGTTGGTTCTGAACTGGATACAAACACTTTTAACGAGAGTTTGATCCTGGCTCAGGATGAACGCTGGCGGCGTGCTTAACAC
>OGQO01001488.1_pt1 | contig 21191 bp, 20 predicted proteins | sample 1553241 | NCBI WGS metagenome assembly OGQO01 (sample SAMEA2579933, study PRJEB22360) | human gut metagenome | biome: human gut; feature: human-associated habitat; material: faeces | place: Denmark | collected 2008/2010
TGACTCTTCACTCTTCACCCTTGACTCTTCGCCGAAGGCGCCGGCTTCGCGCACCCCGGCCCTCGTAGCCCAGCAAGCCCCATGGGCGGAAAAATGACGAATTCGCTGTTTACCTTTTTTCGATCGCGGGTATATATCGATGTAGAAACCTCATAAATCATATCGACATGGACACAAGAAACACCGACATCGACAGAACTCACATCATCGCCCTGCAACAGGTAAACGGACAGTTTCTCAACAAGGAATTGCCAATCAGCCGCCCCGAGCACTTCATCGCCGAGCTTAACGCAATGATTAACAATCCCAACCGGACTGTCTGGGACATGCAATCCCTTTTTACCACTCGTTTCCCCAAAATAGACGGAAGGATGGATTACATTCATCCATATCCATACGATGCAGCCTACGTCAGAGGCATCGGTTATCCGAAACTGATGGGATATGATGAACTGCGCAATTCATGGGAGAAGGCTGCCAATGCCGCCAGAGATTCTTATGTGGGATCATGCAACCAGAGGACTTTTGTTCCTGAGAATTCTGTCATGATGCAGGAACAAAAGAAAGCTGCCGATATAATTAACAATCGTCAGAAACACAATTTCTTCAATGAAGCAATGCGCTGGATTGATGCGTGCTCCTATCAAGAGACAGCAAGACAACTCAATCATGATAGCTCTGTAAAAATGTACTCCAAGGAGAACATCGGTTGGAACAGCTTTACACACCATATAAGCAGCGACATCAAGATTTCACTCAAAACCAACTTTGGGTATGGGAGATCTGCATATTTCATGTTGGCTGTCCAATACAAAGGATTGGATATCCTGCCCTACAGCTACATTGTAAAATACTACAACGCCGGCATGGCAGACATTATCCGCTGTACTCGCTTCTACACTCCGAGGCGTGAAAGTTGGTCGGCATCTTTCGATTTCCTCTGTGAATTTATCAACAATTCCGTAGCTGATCCTAAGGGATTTGTCGAATCATATATCATGCATGAAGTTGTTGAGATGATGGAGGGTCTTGAATCAATCGCTGCCAATCCCCGCAGAGTCATCGACAACATTGGATCCAGATCTGCCGGCCCATGCATTATCAATCTTCGGCCAATGTCGGGTAAAGACAAGTTACGTCTGCAAACTTATCCCGAAGAGACCGCGATTCTGTTTAAGGTCGAGAAAATCACCGGTGCACTCGACTTCCTCAGCAGCCTTACGGCAATCGCCAAGGAGGTCAAGACTGTGCAGCCATACATAGACCGACTTCTTGAAATAAACATGTCGTTGTATCCCGAAGTCCAGCAAGCCATCGCCAAGATAAGTAAAAAGGTAGAAGAGCAACTCCCTGTCAAGGCAGAACTGGAAGCACAGATTTCCTCCCTTTCGAAGGAACTTGCCCCTTTCGAAGAAGAAATCGCGCATCTCCGTGCAAATGCGAGACATGGGAGGACCTTCAGCATGAGTGATTATGAATTCACTCACAAAGAATACGTGAGGCTGAAAGATGAGAAGAGGAATCTGGGGTCAAAGCTCAGCAAGGTCTACCGCTTGATCAGCGACTTAAAGTCGTTTCTGAACATTTTGAACAGCTCCGCTTCAAAAATCGAGGAAGTAAAGCGGCAGGGAGCAGCGGCATAGCGATATCCATCTAATAGTATGGCTATTACCAAAGCCATTGAAATAAAAACGCCATAACAAGTAAAAAAATTTGTCATTGCATTATGGAGTTTGACAAATTCTTCTTATCTTTGCACTTGTGATGCCTCCCACGAGGGAGGAACCGCAGACATATTGAAGATGAGCGTCAAACACTCGGTTATCTGATACTGGAAATCTGGACAATTTTCAATTCTACGCAGATAACAGGCAATGACGCTCACGCTGAAGTATATATCTCAGTTTTCAAGGACTGCCTTATATGCTCAAAGCGTGAGCTTATTACTTGTTACACGTAGAAAGGCAGTCCAGAGCCCCGGTATGGTAGCAGGAGAATGAAGTTCACGCTTCTTTGTTAAACAGAAAAAGGAAACCAACTATCACATGAAAACGATAATTTCGATATTAATCCTTGTCCTTGCCTCTGTCTTAGTGTGTCAGGCCCAGACCTACACTCTTGAGGAAAAATGGGTAAACTGCGGCAATAATGTTCAGCTTCTAGATTCTTATTATTCTCCTGGAGTCACATTTACTTGGAGCGGTTCTGCCAAAGGAGGCAAAGCCAACGGACAAGGAGTGGCAACAAAATTTGTTAATGGAAAATTCGAGTCTAAATACGAAGGCACCTACCGTAATGGGATACGCGAGGGTAAGGGTACATTTACACACATGGATGGTACTGTCAAAACCGGAACATTCATTAATGGCCAGTTGATAGGTAAAGGTACGGCACGAGATGAAAATGGGAATTCCTATGAAGGTGAATTTCTTAATTATCGGATGCACGGCAATGGCATCCTTAGATTAGGCAATGGCTCATCTTTTATAGGCTTCATGGTAAACGATATGCCATACACCGGGAAATTCACTTCTTATACCGGTGATATAACTTATATTCAAAAAGGTGAACCTGTTGAAACCATAACAGAGACAAGATCTAATTACTCACCTAAAATCGGCCAACAGGTCAGAGAGTATTTTGACGAGAATTGGAATCGTTGTGACGCCAAACAGGCTTCATATTATCGCCTTATAACATATTCGGCCCCCAATAAGCCCAAAGGTGTTGTTAAGGATTATTACATAAGTGGTGAATTACAATCCGAGCAATATCCCATATACATTGATTATGCGGATGAAGGCAAGACATTCTTGGAAGGAACTCAGACGATGTACCATAAAAATGGGGGGATTTCAGCAATTGTACACTATTACAATAACCTTCCTAACGGACCTATGATAGAATACTATCCGGACGGAAGCATTGCATCAGAGTCGTACAATGTCATGGGCATTCCTAACGGAGATGTTATTCAATATTATCCAGACGGGAAATACGCTATGGTTGCCAAATACGAAAACGGTCAGCTCCATAACAACAAATATCTTCAAATAACAGAAGACCAAATGGTATTCTTGGTATATAATGAAGATTTTGCACGAAATCGTGAAGCTTGGGAATTTCAGGGACAACCAGGCATCGTTCAAGTTAATGATGCGGAATCAATTTCGATGCAGGCCAATCCGGAACGCACTGTTTCAGGTGGTATATACACCGGATTTGCTCCAATGAGTGACAACATAATCAGTGTGCTTACTAATCAAAGAAATCCCGGAGAAGGTATAGTTACTCTTCTTTTCGGATTCAAAGATTGGGATAATCTATGCGCTTTCTCTATAGCAGGAGATGAATACTCATTCACTTACAAAAAGAACGGAGTCGTAGTCCGAAATGACAAGTGGGCGAAATCATCTGCAATCAAGCCTGATGTAAACAAACTTACAGTAGTGAACAATCGAGATAAAATCACTATGTATGTAAATGATGAGCCACTTGTTCAGACCGGTCGTATCTATTATGATGGTTCACTGTGCGGTATTTCTCTTTATAATGGTTCGTCACAGCCCATTGTCATAGATGCAGCTCAACTGGCAGTTCAAGAGGTTGTGGATCCACAAAACATTGCTCAGGAATACCTGCCTTCAGAGAATCGGGATCCGGACGCATGGAAGGGAAATGGCTCTGGCTTCTTCTTGAATCCGCAGGGTTATATCGCCACCAACTACCATGTAGTTGAAGGGACTACTGCTCTACAGGCTAATTTCACACGCAATGGTAAAACACAATCATATCCCGCAACTGTTGTGGTGACGGATCCACAGAATGACCTCGCAATCATTAAGATTGATGATAGCTCATTCAATGGAAATGCGACCTTACCTTACGGACTAATGACAAGGACAAAAGACACCGGCAGCGAAGTATTCGCTATGGGATATCCTATGGCTGATGTGATGGGTTCAGAAGTAAAGTTTACTGATGGCAAGATTAGCTCAAAGAGTGGCATTGGTGGAGATGTGCGGGTTTATCAGATTTCAGTTCCTATCCAGCCGGGTAATAGCGGAGGCCCTCTGTTTGACATGGGAGGCAATGTGGTTGGCATTACCAGTTCTGGACTTAACCGAGACTATTTCAAATCAGAGAACGTAAACTATGCAATCAAAGCATCTTATCTAAAGAATCTCATGGAGGCTTGCCCCGAAGAAATTGTACTTGAAGAGAAAGTTGAATCACCTGTGTCATCAATGTCTCTTACCGACCGGATCAAGCAATATGAAGGTTTTGTAGTATTGATTTTAACAAAGTAAATAATATCAACACAATATGAAAAAAGTAATTCTTTTCATGGCTATGATAGCCGTTGCAATCAGCGGCATAGCCCAGACCGTAGAGGCAAAGCCCGAAGTTAAAGGCGAAACCTCTGAATCCCTCGCCGCAGTCAAGCTGGCAAACCAAATCCTCCGATATGGCTACGAGAATAAATCCACACTCGCACTCCTTGACGCTCTACAGATTTTTTCGGAGAATCCCACGCAATCTTTCAATGCTACGAAAGAAGGCACAGCTGTAGATGAGTCGAAAAGCGATGGCAAGAAGGCTAAGGTTTCGTTTGATTACGATTCTGTATTAGCAGATGCCAAGGCATTCGCTGACGGTGACCCCAACCTCTTGACTCTTATAGACAACATCGATGCTGAAACCAAAGGTTCACAGCGAGGTAACATTAACGGGCCATCGCGTGATTATGCAGCAGTCAACGGCAATAGCTATATGGATTATACCGCAAGTTTTGTGGCCAATCAATTAGCTGAAGTGCTCGTTTCCGGCGACGGCGATACAGACCTCGACCTTTATGTATATGACTCAAATGGCAATCCTATCGCCAGCGATACTGATTACAGCGATGACTGCTATGTGCGTTGGGTTCCTGCATGGACGGGACGTTACACTATTCGCATCGTAAACCGAGGACCGGTTTACAATCGCTTCGTCATTCTAACTAACTAACAATCAGAAATAGAGTCAAGGACTTACTAATGAATTTCCTCGGTACTAAATAGCAGTAATCATGAAAAGCTTCTCTATAATAGGGTATCGTTTCAAGGGATTTCTTGTTATGGTTGCTCTTGCACTTTTTGTGCAAGTTATATCCGCACAACACCCTATTAGCAATGCTTTGGCTCAATTGTTGAATACAGGAGATTTTAGAGAAGCAAAAGAATCTATAAGCAATTATTCCATTACGGAATTGGCTGAGCTACCTGATTCCGTACTTTTTGATTACTACTACCTTAAAGCCGCCATCAGAGGCAATGATGGTGATGAGATTCACAAGCGTGCGTACTTGATAGAGGCGAAGAAGCTATGTGAGAAATCACAAGGGATACATTCTCCGGTTTATCTTGAACTGTGTTGGGCAATAGGCAATTCATTTGAAAATTCAGGCGACACACTTACTGCTTTTGAAATTTATCAAGCCGCCTTGATACAAAGCATCGGTCTGTATTCTCTTCAAGATGCTGATGTAAAATGGCAGTACGAAGAAATTAACGAAAAAGTTATAGATTGGTATAAGGATGATTCCTTAAGGCGGGCGATGATAGAACATCGGGATGGCTTGTTGTGCCGGGATGTTTCAAGCGATGCGGTTCAAAATGATATGGAATTCTATGCCCAATATTATAATGATGAACGCGCGAAGAAAGTATTATCGCAAGCAGATTCACTAGATGCATCAGCTTCGTGGGGAGAAGCGGCATCATTATATCTAGACATCGCAACAACGACAAATAATAATCCTATTGCTAAAGCTACCTTGCAGGAGTTGGCCGCTATGAATTATTTAAATTTGGAGAATTTTCAATCCGCCGAGAAACTTCTGCTCAATAATATTGAAATACTCGGAACAAATAAGAAATCTAAAATCTATCGAAGATCCTTATCACAGCTTTCTAATCTTTACAGTGCAATACATAATTACTCCAAAGCTAAGGATTATGCCGCAGAAGCAAAATTTTGGTATGAAGAAGCATTAGATTTCAGCCGAGGATATGTTTTATGCCTGCATAGATGCGCCACTCTTGAAAGGGGAAACGGTAATTATTTCCTTGCACTATTGCTTGAAGATGTTGCATTGCAGGAACTGTACCGCAACAAAACGTTTGGTATTATTTCGGGACAAGCTACATCCCGTGAACAATTTCTCGCAAATCTTCTTTCAAGTGCATCATTGCATTACAATCAAGTAGGATTCTGGAATGAAGCTTACACGAATCTCGAAGCTGCGATTAAAATTGCGGAGAATAATAATCTTGATGCAAGCACATATTATGGCAATATGGCGGATTTGTGCATTGCTGCAAAAGAATTTGACAGAGCTGCATCTGCAAGCCAAAAAGCATACGACCTGTCCGACAGCGAAAATAACAAAGTACAGATTGGAACTACACTATGTCTAAGTCAGTTCCTTGCCCATCAACCTATTTCGGCCGAAGTAGTTGCGCAAAGTTCTCAATATCTTCAATCATTAGTAAATAAAACTTTTTCTTTCACATCAATGGATGAAAGGAAAAATTTTTGGTCATATTTCGAGTATTATTTCCCGTTATTAAACTTTCTAACTTATCAAACTGACGACCATAACCTATATGGCCAAATATATAACAACATCCTTGTCGAAAAGGGATTATTGCTGCGAACTACCAATTCATTGAGAAATCAAATACTCAATACCGGAAATCAAGAAGATATTCAGATGTATGATCATCTGCTCCAGCTACGGAGCCTTTTACCCTCTTTGACTCCGGATGATTACAGTTCTGTCGTAGATGAAATCGAAATGATTGATAAGTATCTGACTCGGAAGTATTCAGCTTACGCCAATTTTAAAAATTCCAATGGAGTAACATGGGATAATATTAGAGATTGTCTAAGTGAAAACGACATGGCCGTTGAGTTCTATAATATTCCAAAAGCGACCTGGCATGAAGATGGCAAAGATCTTAATGGTGAGTATCAATACTGTGCCGTCATTATAAAAAAAGAGTATGAACAGCCTAGGATAATACCTCTTTGTACTGAAGGTCGGCTTAAATCCATACCTCGTGAAGATTATTATGAAACGGATTCTATATATAATCTAATTTGGAAACCACTTGAAGATGAATTGAAAGGTATCCACGATATCTATTTTGCCGCAGATAGGGATCTCCATAAAATCGGGATTGAATATGCCCCGTTGCCTGGAGAAGGCATAATCGGAGATAGGTATACTCTTTATAGAGTTTCATCCACCCGAGTTTTAGCCGAGAATAGAAACAAGAGTTCAAAAGAAACTGCCGTGCTTTATGGAGGATTAAGGTACGATTTGGGAAAAGATGAACTGATTGCAGAAAGTCGATCAGGAAATTATCATCCGGCTTCAGTTTCAAGAGCGTTTACAACTGACAATCTTCGTTATGGAGTAAAGTATCTGCCCAGGACTCTTAAAGAAGTTGAGGAAATTTCTCAAAGTTTTAGCAGAAAACCTCAGCTGATAACTGATATTACAGGAACTGAAGAATCTTTCAAATCTCTTGCCGGTTCTGACATTGACATTATCCACCTTGCCACTCATGGTTTTTTCTGGAGTGAGGAAGATGCACAGAAGCGCAACTATGTAACATTTCTTAATCCAGTAAACCGCGCCGCTCAATCAGCAGAAGACAACGCTCTAATGCGTTCCGGACTCTTTTTCAGCGGTGCGAATATCGGACTTAAGGGAGAAGAATTGCCTGATGACGTTGAAGACGGTGTGCTGACAGCATTGGAGCTTTCCAATATGAATCTCGGACATGTTGATATGGTTGTGATGTCAGCTTGTGAGAGTGGTTTGGGCGACACTACCGGTGAAGGCGTGTTCGGTCTCCAGCGTGGATTCAAACTTGCAGGAGCAAATACTTTGTTGATGTCGCTGTGGAAGGTTGACGACACCGCGACACAAAAGCTAATGACCGAGTTCTATAAGTACTATCTGTCTGGTAAATCAAAGCAAGAGAGTCTTCATCTGGCACAGGCTTCTCTGAGAAGCGACAGAGAGTATTCTGATCCTCAATACTGGGCCGCTTTTATATTGTTGGACGGATTAAACTAAAGAATCTTTGACATGAAGCGCTTAATTTCATTTATACTTATTTGGACTTTGTTTATTTCAGGAAATGCACAATTTGCTTTTTCAAAATTGGCCACATTGTATGCTGAAGATGGTAATTATAAGGATGCAATTGAATATGAAAAAAAAAGTCTTGAACTGATTGAGAGTTTATTTGGTAAAAATTGTCAGGATTATGCTATGTCCTTAAGTCGATTGGCTCGCTATAATTATTATATTGGCAACTATCAGGATGCTGTCAAATTTGGATCGATAGCAGTTGAAATTCGCAAAGATATTTTGGGTGAACAACATCCCGATTATGCTTTCGCATTAGGGAATTTAGCTGCTTACAATGCAGGACTTGGTGACCATCGTAGTGCCATAGAATTGGGCACACAAGCGGCAGAAATAATAAAATGTATATATGGAGATAAGAGCCTGGAATATATTAAATCAATAAATAATTTAGGAGAATATTATGATAACATTGATGATACTCAAGAAGCGATTAAATTCGGGTCACATGCAGCGGAAATTTGTAAAGAGATTTTGGGCGAGAATAGTCAGGATTATGCAATTAGTCTAAGTCATTTAGCTGACTATTATGATAAGATAGGCAATTATCATGAAGCCATTAGATTGGGCACCATTGCTATGAAAATTCGTAAAAATATATTCGGTATAAATCATCTTGATTATGCGGAATCTTTAAACGGACTTGCCTGTTATAATGCAAATATGGGAATCCATTCTGAAGCTATTAGATTGGGTACTCTTGCTGCGGAAATTCGTAAGCAGATTTTAGGTTCACACCATCCAGATTATGCGGAATCTATCAACAACTTAGCCATATATAACAAAGATTGTGGTAACTATCTGGATGCCATTAAATTATGCACCATTGCAATGGAAATTCGCAAACAGATTCTAGGCTCAAACCACCCTGATTATGCAGAATCGTTACATACGCTTTCATGCATTTATGCTGAGATTGGTAATTATCAGGAAGCTATTAGGCTTGGCAAATCAGCAATAGATATTTACAAAGTTATATTTGGCGAAAGACACTCCCTAGTGGCGTCTATAGAATGTGATTTGGCAGCATATTGCGATAACGTTGGTAATTATCAAGAAGCCGTTAGATTTGGAGAATTAGCACTTGACATTCGCAAAGAAATCTTTGGTGAGAAACATCCTGATGTCGCTTCTTCTTTAAGCAGTTTGGCCACACATTACAATAACCTTGGCAATTATCAGGAGGCCATTAGATTTGAAAAATTAGCTCTGGATATTCGCAAAGAGATATTTGGTGAGAGGCATCCTATGGTTGCTTCCTCTTTAAATAGTTTGGCCGCACTTTATGATAACCTTGGTAATTATCAGGAGGCCATTAAACACGGAGAATTGGCGCTAAGTATTTTCAAAGAGATATTTGGCGAGAGACATCCCGATGTAGCAACCTCGTTAAATGATCTAGCAGTGCATTATGATAACATAGGCAATTCTCAGGAAGCAATAAGATTAGGTCTATTATCAGTGGAACTTCAAAAGAATATATACGGTAACAAACACCCGCATTATGCAGCTTCCTTGAATAATTTGGCCTCTTTTTACTATTCAAGCGGGAACTATAAGATGGCACTTAAAAAGTGTTTGGAAGCAATGGAAGTACGTAGAGAAATACTTGGTGAACAGCATCCCGATTTCTTAAATTCCATATTATGGATATCATTATACTATTACTATAATGGAGAAAAAGAACAATTAAAGTCAACCATACTTAACTATGGCAATAAAATACTAAATAGCATTAAGTCCCAATTTTCTTATCTTCCTATAAAGGAAAGACAACTTCTTTGGGATAAAGTAATATATCCTTTTGAGATAATTCACGAATACATATATGCATATCCCGATAAAGACTTTATAAAATGTGGGTACAATTGTGCCTTATTTTCCAAGGGTATTTTGCTAAATAGTGAACAAGATTTTACAAGATTTCTAACTAAGACTGGATCGAGAGATTTACAAAACGACTTTAACGTGATAATTACTATTCGTGCACAACTTAATAAGTTGTACAAAAAGGATATTGAAGATAGTCACATTAACGCTGATTCTCTTGAGAGACATGTTGTTAAATTAGAGCGTCTATTGATGGCGAAATGTCAAAAGTTTGGCGACTATACTGAATCATTATCAATCACCATGGTAGATGTAAAGAAAAAACTTAGCCAAGGAGATGCCGCAATTGAATTTGTATCTTTCCCTCTGACTAATGACAGCACAATGTATATGGCTTATGTGCTCAGACATGATATGGAGACCCCAGTGCTTGTTAAGCTTTTTGAGGAGAAGGAAATATCCTCGTTAAGCGACGATGACTTATATAAAAAGACCAAAGGAAGTGAGTTGATATGGTCAAGACTTCAGTCAGAACTTAATGGGGTTAACAATGTTTATTTTGCACCTGATGGTGTGCTTTATCAAATTGGAATTGAATCTTTCCCAGATTTTGATAATTCTGAAAAATTAATTTCAGAAAGATTCAATCTCTTTCGTCTTTCTTCCACTCGTCAGCTTGCTATTAAAAATCAGCCTATTACATGTAATAATGCTGTTATATATGGCGGCATACAATACGATATCACACCAGATGTAATGGTTGCGGAAAGTAGCAAATATGATTTTCCTTCTTTAAGAGGAATGCTACCTTTTTATAATGTGGCGGATTCGTTATCCATTAGATCCGGTTTAGATTTTCTTAAGTTTACGTTGAAAGAAGCCACCTCAGTAAGTGATCTACTTCAAAATGCACACAAACCCTATCAGTTAATTTCCGGGAATGAGGCGACGGAAGAATCATTTAAGAATTTATCAGGAAATAAAAATGGAATTCTTCATATTGCGACTCATGGGTTCTATTGGGGAAAGGATGAGGCCGATTATCGTGCCGATGCCAATGAACGGCTTCTTTTTATGAGTCAATTTGACGATAATGCAAGACGAAATATTGAGGACAAAGCTCTTACTCGTACTGGCCTCTTTATGGCGGGAGCAAATAACGCACTTACTGGTAAAGATATCCCTGATTACGTTGACGATGGCATCCTGACTGCGCAGGAAATAGCAAATCTTGATTTTCGTGGATTGGATTTAGTGGTTTTATCTGCTTGTCAGACCGGTATGGGAGATATCAGTAGCGATGGTGTATTCGGTCTTCAACGAGGATTCAAAAAAGCAGGAGCATATAGTATCCTGATGTCTCTTTGGGATGTTAATGATGAAGCGACTCAAATACTCATGACTGAATTTTATAAAAACTATCTTGATGGAATGAGCAAACGAGAATCTTTACTAGCTGCTCAAAAAGCAGTCCGTGAGACACCTGGTTTCGAGAATCCAGAATATTGGGCAGCATTCATACTGCTAGACGCATTAAACTAAATCTTGTACTTCTTATGTCAAAGAATAATAGCCATACATCAACACTCTTCCATTTTACAAAGAAACAGAACACTTTGTTGTCTATCTTAAGAGATGGACTAAAGTTTTCTTACTGTACAGAACGGGTTAATGATTTCACCGTAATGGGTATTCCTATGGTATCATTCTGTGACATACCATTGATGTCTTGCAGAGAACATCGCTCGAAATATGGCCTATATGCTATAGGATTTTCAAAAGAAACGTTCTCTAATTTGACCCAAGGTTGCGAGGTGGGTTCAGTTGGATATTTTTCGGAAAAACAAAAAGCACTTGTCGACAACTTGCTATCATTGGTGGCGAAACAAGATAAAGCAATCGGTTGGTCAAAACAATTTGAAATGATTCGTGATGGAAAACTCCAAACTAATTATGATGAATGTGAGTGGAGAATACTTGCCTTCAATGATGAAGACAGCAATTCATACCAATGGTTTTGGAATGAAATAGATTTCATAAGGTGGAAAAAGAATCGTCCTGATAAGTTCTTAGAAGGAATAAATATATCATTTAATGCTTCCGACATACGTTATATTGTAGTTAATCAGGAAAAGAATATACCCAATGTCGTTAAACGAATACTTCGGTTAAAAACCATCGCAGGAAAACCAGCATCTATTGAAGATAAAGAAATTCTATGTTCGCGTATTATTTCTTTTGAACAACTGAATTCTGATTTTTAGGATAAATCCAATAAATATGAAAAACTTAATCAAAACATTCATTGTTGCAGTTTTGGTCTGCATCATTGAAGGGCAAGCTGCACACGCGGCAACTAAGCGGACTCTGCTTGTCGGCATTTCTGACTATGGTAACGCAATGGAAGACCCGGACAAGTGGGCAAACATAAGTGGAGCAAATGATGTTCAGCTCCTTTCTCCATTATTCTCTGAACACGGATATACCGTGACGAGCCTTGTTGATTCTCTGGCCACACATGCCAATATAACTAAAGCACTTGAACAGTTGGCACAAGACAGTAATAATGGAGATAAGGTTTATATCCACTTTTCAATGCACGGTCAGCCTTTCGAGGACTTGAACGGTGACGAAGAGGATGGTTGGGATGAAGCACTCATTCCGGTTGATGCACAAATGCAATACTCTGAAGGGGTGTATGACGGCAAGAACCATCTTCTTGACGATGAACTGGAGATCTATTTCAACGATATTCGTGGTAAAATAGGACCTAACGGTCACTTGTATGTCATTCTCGACGCTTGCCACAGCGGAACTGCATCACGAGGTGACGATGATCACATACGTGGAACGAGAGAAGGTTTCACTCGCTCCGGCAAGGAATATAACCCAGACAGGACAAAAGAGACCAATGACTATTTCACGATAGATACTGCAGATGGCCAATCGCCCGTCACTATTATCGAAGCCTGCCGCTCATATCAGGTAAACAAGGAAGTGCGAGACGTAGAGACAAACACTTGGTATGGGTCGCTATCTTTCTATATTGCTCAATCAATGAAAGACGACAAGACAGTTGGCTCCGATGAATGGATTGAGGCTATCAAAACCGGCATGTCAAACAATCGCCGCCTCCTCAAACAAAACGTAGTCATCGAAAAATCAGAATAATCAAAAGATTTACGTAACTTTGCATATTGAGAGACAAGACAATGGCACAGAATTATGAAGATATAGTGCGCGAGTGGTACACTCGCTTGCGTCCGGAGTTCCTTCGCCGACTTACGGCGAAGTATTCCGGGTTATCGCTCTATGATGCCGAAAATCTTTATCAAGATACGTTTATAGCCGTACAGGAGAATCTGATGCGGGGGCGTATCAAAGAGGATACATCGTGGAGCAGCTACATCATGACAATCGGAATGAACATGGCCAGCAAAGCATGGCGTAAGATCGGCAAAACGGATTCCACTGATGATGGATTCGATGATGAAGATGATGATTCCGGCTCAAAAACAGCCCGCAAGGTTCAGGAATTATTAAAAACGATTCCGAATGATGAGGATGAAACGCCTCTCTATAAAAATGAAAAGGCACTTTCTCTGCTTGGTAATGAATTGACTCATACTCCAGAGCCTTGCGGCTCTATAATTCGTCTGTTCTACTATGAAGATATGTCAATGGACGAGATAGCCGAGGAGATTGGCTATCGCAACGCCACAACAGCAAAAGCAAAGAAAAGCCAGTGCATGACCGACCTGATCAAGCGAGTGACTTATGCGCTGCGCCGAGCCGGCTTTGATGTTACACCTAAAAAACGGAATCGCAATGGAAAGAATTGACCTATACGATAAATATATCAACGACCAGCTTTCAGAGAAAGAACGGGCAGACTTTGATGCCAGGTTGGAATCTGACGAGAATTTTGCATCGGATTTTAAGGTATATCTATTCACTGTCGATGGAATCTGTCGTGAGGCCCATCAAGACAATCTGGATTTTGGATTGGCAATGAAGGGGCTCTCTAAAGACCAATTGAAAGAAATAATTGGAAAGCAGGATGTAGGAAGCACAGCAGCCGCCTCTATCACTGAATCCTCTGGAATTGAGAAAACCAAGGTCCTTCGATTCAAACCTTGGATGTGGCAGGCCGCTACTATTGCGGCGGTTATCATCATCGCGTTTACCTTTATTCTCCATATTGAGAAGACTGCGAGATATTCGGTTGACAATGCGATATACGCATGTGCAGAGATCAATCCGGATTTGGTCCGAGCCGGTGTTGAGCCTATTGATGTAAAATCCATGAGTGATGATGAACTGAAAGCCCGACTGCCCGAACTCATCGCTCTCTATCAGGCAGCATCCAATACTGACGAGGTTGCGGATAACGGCTACGCACTTGCCATGGCGTATCTGCGTCTTCATGACAGAGACAATGCCAAGGCCGTTCTTGAACAGCTTGTTTCAAGATTTGATAGCAATGAAGAATATGCGGATGATGTCAATAAGTGGAAATCAATACTTAATCTTCTGAAATGAACCGTCGATTAGGCATATTATTAATGGCAATCGTCCTTGGTCTCAGTTTGATGTGTGCCAAGAACACCGCGTTGCTTATTGGTATCGGCAATTATAATCCGACAGCTACCGGGTGGTCTAAGATACATGGGAATAATGATGTCTCTTTACTTGAGACGAAGTTGAAGTCTAAAGGATTCTCAGTCTCCCATTTGACGGACGGCAATGCAAAGAAAAATAATATCAAAGCCGCATTGACAAAACTTGTCGGTGCGGTATCAGCGGGAGATGTCGTATATTTGCATTTCTCCGGTCACGGTCAGCTTGTTGCCGATATGAACAATGACGAGCAGGAAGATTTTGACCAGTCATTCGTCTGCTATGACGCCTGCTTTTCTCCCAATTATGAGGTATCAGGCAAAAGTTATCGAGGACAAAACCACTTCATAGATGATGAATTATTCCCATTCCTCAATAATCTTAAAAGGAAAGTTGGGAAGAAAGGTCAGGTGATAGTGGTTTTCGACACTTGTTACAGCGGAGGTGCCGACAGAGGCCCATATGACGCTCCAGATCCAGAAAGCGATGTGGAGTGGTCAAAAACGACAAGAGGCACAGATGATGAATTCCGAGTTAACAGTTCCGCGGAATCATATCTACGCAGTATCACAAAGCCAGCTAACTATTCATCAAGTGGAGGCAATATCACTATAATCAGTGCATGTGAGAGTGATAAGAGGAACTATGAATGTAAGGAAAAGCATTCCGGCCGTAAATATGGCTCTCTGAGCTATTGTATAGGTAAAATGCTTGACAGAAATGTTCCGATGTCTGAATGGGGGGAATATTTCCGAACCCAGAAATATAAAACTCTACGAATATTCCGCCCCTCGCAGAATCCGGTCGTAAAAACATATAAGTAAGATACTTAGCAATCATCATAAAGTCCACCTCAGGGATGGGGTGGACTTTTTGTGTTTACCTTATTCATTCTTGGGTATTAGTCAATATAAGACAAAAACAAACAGATATGATAACTAAACAGGAATTCGATCTTGCCGCCAAGACAGTTGCCACCAACTTTGGCGCGGCTCTTCCAAAGATGATTAGCTATAAAAGCTATATTCAGAAAGCTATCCTTGATATAGCGACTATCCGAGAACTTGAAGATGTGCGTGACTGCCGCATCAATCAAAGTATGATTGACAAACTCTGCATGCTCGCAAAGGATAAGTGGCTAATATCAGGTGATACCCAGTCGCTCTATTGCGCAGCCTTGGCCGTAGCCACAATCGTCAAGGAATATGACTGGGGAACACAATACCTCATAGGAGAAGGCCTATGGGAAATCGCTCAACGGATACAGAACGCATAAAAGATCATATGTATGGAAAATCGTAGATTCAGCTTTGCCGGAAACATCAACGGCATAACAACAGAACTCACCGTCACGGCTCCTGTTGAAAACGGAGGTGTCTACACCAACAAGTATTGCCCCCAGACACTTCTCACCGGCGGCATCAGCGTCGTCTCGGCGGTCAACGGCGAAGTCATCGACGAATTTGTCGCCGACTGCCGGAAACAGGTAATGGCTATGGAGGCTGCCGGAAAGCAGAACACTCTGCTCGATGTTCATATCGCGGGGCTCATGGCGGTGGTGATGGATCATCTCGCGCGTTGCGGACGGTTGATTTTCGGAGACCTCCTGATCTATATGGACTGTTTCAGCCTCTTGCTGGAAGCGGATGGATTCACGGAAGAAGAGATCAGGGAGATATATCCGGAGGTGACACGTGCGATAGTCGATCTCTATCCGGAGCATGTTTTCAATACCGCCGACCTCTCCCTGTTCAAGGGAAGCCACTTCGACTTCGTGCTCGCAAGTGTCTCCCGCAAATGACCGTTTACCTTTTTCCGCTGACGGTATATACTCCCGAAGAAACCTCCAAAACAACACTGATATGAAAACAAGTTTCTACTTTGTCCTTTGGATTTTGATATATCCAATTCTCGGGCTAATCAACAACAGCTTCATAGACAATAACGCTTTCATCGTGGCACTCGCCATCGTCTGGGGGCTTTCATGGTTGCTCAATCGCATGATGCCTGACACTCTAACCTATGAACGTGTTTCTCAGGTTGCCCCAATACTTGAAGACGTGTATACAGGCAATGTGGCATCGTTTAAGAAACGTCTTGTGCGAGAATCAAACATTGAAACCCTAACAGCAATCTATTTCACTGTTAGTACAGCAGTTATCGCGCTCGCCATATTCAAAGCCGGAGCGAATGATTGGATTGCTTTGGTAATCTTCGGATTCTTTACATACGGAGCAATATCCAGAAGCGTATCTATTACGCGGGCAAAGGCAACACTCAAATCCAATCCGACACCTGAGCAATGCATGGAGATTGCCGATGAGACATACAAGCTTGATTATGCTTCGTATTACGATGCGCATAATGGTGTTTCATATCAGGATATGTTGCCTGCGAAGCCCAGATATTTCACAGCATTCAAAGTTTTTTCGATTGTCACAGCATCCATCGCGTCGTTGCTTGGATTGCTCTATATCATTCTCGGTGTCTTAATAATGCTCTCTCAAACAAATCTCGAAGCCGGGGCCATTGCCGGGATGTACTTCCTGTATGGCTCACTGGCAGCATACTTTGGAGTGAAAGATTTCGTATCTTGCCTTCATACAAAATCAAACACAATGACTAATAGCTAAGGACAGGCCGCATGAAAAAGATTATTATTGCAGTGATTATTACCATCACATCTATTGCAGTTATGGCAATTTATGCTCAGAAAGGCGAAATAGTAACCGTTGACGACGAGAGACTAATCAATTTGGAGTCACTTGCAGAACAGGGAGACACTGCTGCCATGCACAGGCTTATAGAGTTTTATGATGAAAATTCATCTGTATATGTTGAGGTGGAAGAGGTGATTGAACCCGATGGTACGGAATGGTCTGCTGCGGAAGTCGATAGTCTCAATCTCGCAAATAAGAATAATGCCGAGATGACAAAACTGTATTCTGCTCGACTGGATTATTGGCTTGAAAAAGGCATTGCCATGAATGACCCGGTCGCACTGGCAACAATGGGTATGCGAATGTATTACACTGATGAAGCTAATGCCATCGTTTATTTGTCAAAAGCCGCAGATGCAGGAAATACCCAGGCCGCGCTTTTCTGTGGATCGGCCTGCTTGAATCAAGGTAAAGGGGATGATGCGTTCAAATATCTGTCGATTGCATACAGATTAGGTGCGCCAAGTGCCGGATGGCATCTTGCGATGTGTTATTCCGCAGGTATCGGCACTGAACCTAACCGAGAAAAAGCGGTTGAAGTCATGCGTCACGCCGCCTTACTAAATTATCCCGAAGCCGTCTCAGAAATGCGCCGCATTGAACCCGGCAACAAAGGCTGGCAGCACAAAGCCGACAGTCTCGAAATAGATTTTCCTGATTTCCCAATAATACCCGATGAATAAATTTATCACAATATTGGTCATTGTTATGGCCATAATAATGTATGGCTGTCAGCAAGTGGACAAACAGATAACACCAGACAAGATGATAATGGCGGAAAATGACAGTATAGCCATTTTATGTCAGGTGGTCGATTCGGCTAAGGATGAATACGACATCCCTGAGGTTGCAATATGGATAAAGAATAAAACCACGAAGCAGGAGACGAAACTCTATCAGACCATCCGTCCTGACTGGCATTGCTGGTATATGGGCGATGGAACCAGTTTCATTCCTGTTCCGATTGACTCGATTCCTGTGACAAGCACGGTGTCGATATATTGCGACGATCCTCTTCAGCTGATAGTCGAGGGATGCCCGGACATGCGAAATGAATTTTCCTATTTCATCGATGTCCCGAGCAGACAGGCATGGTACGTTCCGGCAAATCAAGGATATATAGGAAGTACGTTACAAGAGGGTTATATGATATTTCAATCATACCGCTATGTCTCGGATCCGGATATTGCCGGCCGTTACACTTTCCTACAGCTATTTGATGAAACAGGTAATATGGTCGACTCTCTCGACCTTGAACATCTACATTTAAGAATGGCTCCATGAAAAAGAGAGTAATTATGACATGATTTACTAAGATTCGATGTTGTACTGATATACAATCTAATCAAACAATCAATATTAAAGAATGAGATATTTAGCCATAGCTCTTTTGTTGATACCGGCACCAGCTTTTGCTGCTGCCGGCTTTGCAGACGCATATTACAACCATCAGCAATGGATATTTCCAGCTTATTTATATTGTCTTATCTTTGGTCTGCTGATTTTATCCGGAATGTTTATCATATCATTGATATATAAAACAAAAACACAGGAAATAATAAGTGCAGTATCTTCATATCTCATCCGACATCGAATACTTGCAATAATAGTGACTGGTGTTCTTTTGGCAATACCATTAGGACTAATTGGATCCGTCTCATGGGAGATTATTTGGTTTATATCTATATTCCCAGGGTTGGCATTGATGATTGCTTTCCCTCTCTGTCTCACAAACAGACATTTCAGAGAGAAATGTATGCTTTCGCCATTTATGATAAAATGGACTTCCATGCTTTCAATTTCTGCAGTAGTTGCTTCACTACTGTTTATCATTCTGACACATTTACATCTGCTTCCTGATACGGATGTTACATATCTTGCCTGGCCAGATCGACTGCATCGTGAATTTCATCACCCAACTCATCCTTATGACAGCATGAAGGAAATATGGAGTATGCCCCTTGTCTTCATTGCTGAAATCCCTATTGCTATTATTCTATATTACGTGGGATTATTAACACGTCAAGTCCAACAAAGGATCTCACGTGGAGCAAAACCCACGATTGTAACAGCATGTAAAGACACAAAAGAATAAAACACATTTACCTTTCAGGGATTGACGGTATCTTCCAATGTAACAAAACAAACAAGACAATGAAAAAAACTCTAATCTTTATGGTGCTACTCATCTGCACCATCATGGCAAACGCAGCCACCTACCGCGTGAAGTATGACGTCAACAATCAACGTTCCACTTCATTCACCGTAAAGGTGGAATCAAATCGCCTCACCATCGGCTCGACGGCATACTCCCTCCGCAGAATGGGGACAATCTCCAATTCCGGCCTGACGTTCGACAGCTATGCGTATGGCAGCAGCGAGAACGGTATGTTCTGCGTTTCGACAACCCCGATCTCGGTCGACAAGGATCAATTCACCAGACTGTCAGGGTATATCCTGGTGATAGACAACAAGGCATATCTCGCAGAGAAAATCAATTAGACGCTTCAGCCATGAGTATCAAGACACTACTCACCAACCTCATCAACTCACTTCTCGACGGTTCGTTTGAGCGGGTGAGGATAATCTCACAGATGAATGCCGCTTTCAAGGAGTATTTCACAACAGGAGAGTGCAATCGCCTGTGCAAGGTGTCGATCTCGTCGGGCAACAGCGCGTATGCCCACGAGATGAGCTCACTGTGGCTCCGCAGCGGATTCAAGATCACAATCGAGAATGACATATCGCTCCGTGAATCGGAAATCAATGAACTGGCGGCATATATCACCGACAACCAGGCTTTCGTGCGCCAGCTTATGGCCATGGGGTTCGACACTCTTGTCATAAAGGGAAAGACGTCTGGCATGAGCGCCAACTATGCACTTAAGAGATTCGCAAATCTGAATCAGTATTATATCAGATAGCCATGAAAATGATCAGACGATTGATTGCCCGGAGCCGCTTCCGCAAATACATCAGGAGAGACGAGAGCATTAATGTAGTTGACGGGATGGTAAAAGCCCGTCAGCTTTATAAGGAGTTATGTATGGAAGCCCATCCCGACAGACATCCATCCAACCGTGATGTTGCTCTCGATCTGATGCAACGCATCAACGAGAACAGACATAACTATGCGGCTCTCGCTGCCTTGAAATCCGAGGTTGAAGAAAAACTGATGTGACGTTTACCTTTCAATAGATTCCGGTATCATATATCGTAACCAATAAAACAAAGAAATATGGCAACTCTCGTACAGTGCCCTTACTGCGGCAGCTATAACACATCGAAAACAACAAACGGCAAGGTAAGCGATGCCCTCGCCAAGACAGGTGCCGTAGTAGGAGGAGCTCTCCTCAATATGGCCACAGGCGGTTTCGCAGCCGGGCTGCTCGGCGCGAACTTCGGCTATGGACGCACCTGGCATCAGTATTGCTGCTCTGAATGTCATGAGGCTTTCAAGGTGCGTCTCAGCGCTGTCGGCGCGGTGAAGGAAATCAGGAAATACTAATGGCCGATATTCTCCGTTGTCTTTACAACTGACGAGGTATTTCAATCAGTTGCGCCCACTCCGCCAAAGCATACAATAGACACCAAAGCTTTAAAAATCAAATCGTAATATATTTCGCCACTGATATCAACGATAAAGAAAATTATCAATGAAAAAGATTGTCTGGACAATAACTGTCATTACATCGATTATCGTGGGATGGTGCGGCTGTCAGCAAGTGGACAAACAGATGACAACTGCGGACAAGACGATAATGGCGGAAAATGACAGTATAGCCATTTTATGTCAGGTGGTCGATTCGGCT
>OGQO01001499.1_pt1 | contig 21016 bp, 18 predicted proteins | sample 1553241 | NCBI WGS metagenome assembly OGQO01 (sample SAMEA2579933, study PRJEB22360) | human gut metagenome | biome: human gut; feature: human-associated habitat; material: faeces | place: Denmark | collected 2008/2010
ATCGGTTGAAACTAGCCGTTAACATCCGTTAGTACATTTATCACCACACAAAGAAGATTTAAGAGATGAAATAGAACACCTGTCGCTTGCTACAATAAGGACAAATTCATCGCGCATAAACAAGCTCAACGTCGAGATACAGAATATGACGCTCAAATTGCCGTCGCTCGTAAACATCTGTTTGACGCAGCAGACTAACATAATGCGTGAAAACAAATGGGAAGGCTATCAGAAAATGATAAACGATACAGAGAGTCTGATGAACGATAGCATCGAGATAAAGGCGGAAAGAATGAAGATCAACAATGAGTGGATAGCCGAATCACGGGAAACAAAACGCAAGTATGACCTCTATTTGCTGATGCCAGAAATAGAAGGTGTGGCAAAGGTCATCCATAAAAGCTTGACTGACTTCCAAAAATCGAATTCCAGAAAGGCAACAGTTGCCGACATTGTGGAGAATGCCGATAAATTGATGAAAGATGCCAATACAGAGGGACTGGCACAGAAAATGGCTATCAAAGCCGATGAACTGGTATGCAGCGCAAAGGATATATACAACGGAATGCCAGACGATGTAGCTCGTTCTATGCAGAAGAAACTCCTGGGCGACTGTCTGAGCCGGACCGTTGAGATGTCTGCCTCGTTGCACGCCATCGGCAGCCAGCCCCTTCCCGGTGATGCTTTGCTGGCGCTCGTAGCCTTCAGCAATACATTCTATCGGCTTAAGGCTGCTATGGCGGTATGCGAAACGAGGAACTTCATCGATAATATTCTGAGAAGCGGCCAACCGATAAACAAGGCTTCTGTATATAAGGATTTGACAACGTTCGTATCTGATTTTGTAGAAGCCATAGGCCAATGCCAAGACAAGGCGATATTCAAGGCAATAGGATTGTCACAGAAGAAGGATCTGACAAATGGCCATTATGTGAACGAAAACATGCTCGTCTTGCTGCTTGCCATGGTGGAACCGACTGCCGGCAATAATGGTGAGGCTGGTATGAAAATCGGAATATCAGACCAAATGACAAATGAAGTCCTGTCATTCAGCGATCGCGCCATAATGCGGTCGAGACGGCAGTTCTGCAACCTGACGGCTGCGAAACTTGACGGTGACCCGAAAGGTGGTGCCGGCAAGACGGAACAGCCTCCTGTCAAATTCCTCGAACAGTATTCCGCCAATCATCCGGAGAGCTTCGGATGGCTACTCTTGCATGCTGTAAAGGCATTGAACATAAATCGGTAATTTGACAGTGTTATATAATATCTAACTCAGGATGAAACATCTTATATCGTCAAGTGTCTGAGCGCAGATGTTTGGCGGTTCTTTTTAACCAAAATCGGTTATTTGGTCGTTTGGGGGATTAGTGCCCCCCCAAGACAATGTTTTAGCTTTATATGTTGTAACCCATTGATTATCAGAGCGACATTTTCAAAATGTCTATTCCTTATCCACAGGGTGAGCTGACTTCAGATGCCATTTTGAATTTGTCAGCCCGTTCTGAAGTCTGTCTCATGGATAATCGCTATATTTGCCTGCGGGAAACTCACCGGAATCAATGGCAATGCCACCGGTTGCGAGAGTAATAACATTGTTTGATAATTAAAAAAAATGTGGTATGGATAAGGAGTATATACAAAAGGTAGTCGCTGAATTTCCAGAAGACGTGAAGCAGGTAATGACAGTTGCCTCGGTAGTGTGTGTCGAGGGCTTGGACCTTGAGGTTCTGTGTAATATCTGTGAGCCGAATTGTCCACAGGCGTTATGCGACGTGGCGGACGCCCTGTGTCGGAGCAATTGGCTGCTTCGTGAACACAAGCGCGTTCATTGCGATCCTGTCATTGCCGGTGCCGTATTGGAGCAGAATGCCATTGGCGGGAGTCGCATGAAGAGTATGCTGATAAATCTGAAGGATTATCTGGAGATAAATCCATTGGATGATTATCTCTCCAGAAGGCAGTATTTCGTTGCAGCCAGATTGCTCTTGGGCTATGCCATTGAGAAATGGGAGGAATTTCCGGAGAAGGACCTGCAGTTTGTCTCGGCTTTCCAGACGGATGTCATTCTGTTTGCATCAAATGCGGAACTCTCGTTTCACAGGAGTCCCCGTCAGGCGGTGGGCAGACTGGAACAGCGTTTCGACTTCAAGCTTCTCCTCTCAACCTTCAATATCACCGGAAACCAGAGACTCTTCGACATGATGGGAGCATTGTATTCCAGAATCTTCAGATACGATGAGGCTACGGTGTGCTTCGAGACGGCAGAACCTTCTCCTCTGTCGCATCAGTACCAGCTCATGTATCTCTCGGAGATGTGTTGGAATCTGGGCCTTCTCGCAAAGTCATTCGCATACGCATATAATGCCTTCCGCAAAAACGAGATGGAGGAAGAAGCAGACCAGAACATCATGGTCTGTATGTACATCTCCCGCCTGTGTGCATTAAACGACAGTATGGACAGTAGCAGGATGTGGCTCGAAAAGGGCAAGGCGCTCATCGGCAAGAGGCGTGTTCCGGAGATTCATCCGATACGGATCATGTATCTTGAGATAGAAGCGCTGTTGGCTAACGACAACTATTCCAAGGCGAATGAATATCTCGAGAAGTCAGAGCTTATGGCGATAAGACTGTATGGTGAGAATTCGCCGGCGCTGAGCATGATTTCCTACATACGCTATGAAATGTATGTAAGGCTGGGAATGTCGCGCAAATCCATAGAAGCATATAGGGACTACGTTGACTGCACGCATTTCAATTATGGATTCTCGCCGGCAGACCTGTCGGTCTTGTATTCCTCCATTGTCGATTCCTGCAATGAGAGAGGAAGCTACTCTACCGCCGCCATCTACGAGGAGCGGATGCAAGACCTGCATTCTGACTCTGATAATGCCTCTTTTGCTCCCGGTGTGCGCTTCTTCAAGGCTCTCACCGAGGCATCCAACAGTCTGACGCATTATGATTATGAGTTGTGTGCCGCTCACATTGAAGACGCTCGAGGCATCTTCTTAGGCGAGATAAAGCCGGACGAAGAAACGCTTGAAGCTATCCGGCCGGTTTTCGAGGGAAGCGACATACCCGATGTCGTGATGGGAACGACATACCGGAGAGCACTTGCCGACTGGGATTTTGAGACCAGACTGAAGCGTGGGGATTATGCTGAGGCCAGGACATTGATAGAGGAAGAGCTTGCTGATGAGCAGAATGCCAAAGAACGCCTGCTCCTCTCTGTGCAGCAAGGCAGGATTGACATAAAAGAAGGTGATACCCAGACGGGCATCGCACTCTGGTGGGATGTGGTAAGACAAGCCGATGCGTCATGGCGGTTTGAAATCGCCAAGTATATCGCCGGATGCGCCGATGAACTTGAACTGCAATCAGAAGCTATCCAATTCTATGAAACTGCTTTGCAGGCTGAATCCATGATATATGCAAAGACGAAGGATCTGGCTGTGGCATTGCGCTCTTATGCTGAAATTCTGCAGACATACGGCAGGCAGCAGAAGTCCGACGAACTGTTCCAGCAGGCAATAGAACTCCTGAAGGCTACCCATGACCGCGACGGAGTGGCATTGGCCTTCTGGTATTGGGGATTGATGAAGCAAGACCATGAGGCGGAATTTCTGATGTCGCGCGCCATTAAATATTGGGACAGAGAGGGCGTCTTTGATGAAACGTTGAGCCACATGAACAGGGAGTATGCCTTGGCGTTAGGACAGCAAGGCAAGATGAATGAGGCACGAACGGCTGCAAGACGGGCTGTGGATCTCTATCCGGGCTGCTACCCGGATTATCTGGAAGAGGAAATCGAGGAGTATCTGTAGCTCCTTGGTTTGTGATAGTGATAAACAATAACATCAACATTCAAAAAAACTTATTGTCATGAAAACTTTATCTGTAATCATTGATGCCTTATTGGTTCTGCTGATAGTGGGAGGTGTAGCGGTTTGTATAGTGGACGGCGCAATGTTTTGCGAGCTGCAGCTGTTCTCTGGTGTCGGAATCCTTGCAAGTATAGCCTGCCTGATTATAGGTCACATGCTGCCTGATAGGTTCACCGACATTAAGTATTGGGAGGGAGGCTGGACTCTGGTTGCCATAATCCTATATGCTACCAGCCTGGTAGGCATCTCCACTGGTCTGCGTGTGGTTCATGATGGGGATGAACTGAAAATCGTCACTCCGTTTTATCCCATAGGAAAAGAACTGTGCTCTGGCCATCGCATCGACACTCTGAAGCATATACCATATTGCTATGAACGAGACCAGTCGGGTTATTACGTGAACTATTGCGACGTGTTTCTGCTTCAAGGGAAAACCAGCAGTTCGCTTTTCACCAAGACCTCCCTTATCGCCCAGGGCCACAGATTCTCGTTTGCCAAGAGGAATTTCGGCCATGGAGAGCTGTGCGTATGTTCGTTTACCGACATGAATGGAGTGAGAAAGACGATTGATATGTATGGGCACAACGTGAACGACAGTGTTTACAAGCCACATGTCATCGACAACATTCCCGATTACGGTATAGCAGATATTTGACAAATTGAACCCCAAACGGTCGTTAGGCCGTATGGGGTTAAAAGCCAAATATAATCCACACTTCTAAAAGCTCAAAATCCAGGCAAGCCCTAACGACCGATTGGAGTTAAAAAGGATTACCCCTTTGCTATTCACATCGTTAATTTCAGTATTCCTTATCGGCTGCCGAAACTCTTAAACTGCATGAGCCACAGGTCGCGTTGCTCAAATGCCGGGTCATACTCTTCATACGAGTCTACATCTAAAATGAGTTGCGTGGGCCGCTCCTTGTCTGTGATTGAAGTCCAGTCAGCAAGTCCAAGACCGTTGGGGTTGCCAGTCTTTATAAAGTTGGCATAGTAGTTTATGAATTGGTCTGACACGCGGTAGTCGTCAGGTTGCCAGTCATACACACGATTGGTGGGCAAGGTGCCCATAGCATATTCGATATCGGCCGAGTGGACAGCACCCTTGAACTCATCATATTCGGGAATGGTCATCACGTCGCCATCGCCTTTCTTTTGCACACCGCCAGCCAGACCTGCGACCAGCTCGTTGTTGCGCATCGCGGGACGCGGACGTGAGAAATAGTAGCGATAGACCGGTTGACCAGAGGTTTTGGCATGCAGATAGCCAAAAAGCCACGTGCCATAGGCAATGAACTGATCGGAGGCGAAGTCGACGCCAGGCTTGCCCAACACATCGCGGTCGGTATTCAGACCATACATACGCATGGCCTCATCGGTCTTGTCGCCAAAGGCGGCCTCAAGGGCGGGGCGAAAGTTTTCAAGTGTGGGGGCCTTTCCGCCAAGATAGGCTTGCGGCGACATCTCTAAACTATTGCGACCTACGAGCAACGGCACTTTCTGTTGGTGCCCATTGAGATAAGCATCGGTGGGGTCTTCGGTAAAGAAGTAGCCGTCAAGACAATAAGATGTCAGTCCGCCAGACTGCGTCTTAGCCAACAGTTCGTCGGCAGACATCTTGCGGGCATCGGCAATATTTTTCAACCCCAACTCTTTCAGTTTCTCGACGCCTTGCTTCTCGGCATCTTTAAGTGAAAGCAAGCGTCGGCCACACACGGCTCCTGACGATGCCATAGCACGAGCAATCATGCCACGCGTAAGAGGCGATACCAGCAACGCGCTGACCGACATAGAGCCTGCCGACTCGCCAACAATGGTTATTTGCTTGGGGTCGCCACCAAAGGCAGCAATGTTTTCATACACCCACTTGATGGCTGCCGCTTGATCCATAAAACCATAGTTGCCAGAACCTTTATACGATGTTTCCTTCGACAACTGCGGATGTGAGAAGAACCCGAATATGCCTTCGCGGTAGTTGGCAGTAACAGCCACAATGCCGTGGCGTGCCATCTGACGTCCCGAGTATCGCGGTTCGCTGCCCGAACCGGCAATCAGTCCGCCACCATTGAAGTAGATTACCACCGGCAGACGGTCGGTCAAGGTCTTGGAAGGCGTCCATATGTTAAGATACAGACAGTCCTCACTTTTCTTTTCGGCATCGAAGCCCATATCACCGAAAGGGTTGCCTTGCATGGGGTCGTTGCCAAACTTCTTAGCACTGCGCACCCCTTGCCACGACTGCAACGGTTGTGGCGCACGCCAACGGTTTTCGCCCACGGGTGGTGCTGCAAAGGGCACACCTTTAAACACGTTTACACCCGACTCGCACACGCCTTCAAGCACACCATATTGTGTGGTGGCCAGAGGCCCTTGCTGCGCATAGCCTGCTACGGCGCATAACACACAGGCTATCAGAAACATCATTTTTTTCATTGCACTCTTGTTACGATTTTAGTTATTATTCAGTTGCAGAAAAATCTACATATTACCCGTTGGCGGAATTAATTTAAGTTGATAAATATGAGTAAAAAGTTGTACATGTCGCTGATTATAGCAACTTGGTGATGATCAAAACATTAAGTTTTAATCACCGTATGTACAACCTTTATACAAAATTCGTCAAAATACTTGAGATATGCAAGCAGTTCTCTGAAAATCTCGTCAATGAATCTGGTAATGTTCCACGTCGTGGTCCTGTTCCCAAGTTTTCGGATTTGGAAGTGGTGGCGCTATCCCTGACGGCAGAGACCGAGAGCATTGATAGTGAGAAGTGGTTGTCGTATCGGTTCAACCAAAAGGACTGGAAACCGACATTCATTCCGTTTGCAAAGGCAAGAAAGAGGATTGAGACAATATTCTCACAACTTACAGACCAGTTCTTGGTCATCAGGAACTATGCGAAAATAACGAATGGTTTGTTTGCCAGAATCATTGGCAAAATTAGTGCACTTACCATTCTGCAATACGTAAACTTCATTAACGACAAGCCCATTGGCAGAATTAAGTATGCACTAAATTAATTCTGCCAACAGGTTGTTTATATTCTCTTTAACCACAGATCCATGAATCTGTCGTAGATGAGGTAGCCGTCATTGGTTCTATATACCAATTCCTTGTCTTCTAAAATCTTAAGAGCAGCCTTTACGCTGCTGGCTCCGCTCAATTTATGACCTTTGATGAACTTGCCTGCTGTCGGTTGTGCAACGATGCCGTCCTTGGCAATGGCTTTGAGAAGAGCAAACTGATTTTCTGTAAAGAACTGCGTCATGCTCTCAAACTGCGGTTCTCTTCCCTCAAGGATGGAAAGGAGAGCGGCATTGACTTGCGACATGTTTTCGACTTGGCTTTCTGATTCGTAAAGGCGGTTCATAATGCATTGGATATACCAAGTATGCCCATCGAACTGCTGATAGATATGCTCGAAAATCTCTTTTGATAAGTCACCACCTTTCTGCTTAAAGAAGCTTTGGCAGAAGTTATAGTAAATGTCGCATTTCAGTGGCTTTAAGCCCATCATCTCTGTGCTTTGGTAGAATGGATGTTTTGGCGAGCCGAATATTTCTGCCATCAAATGTTGTTTGCTGCCAGAAAAGATAAAGTGGACATGTTGGGCGAACTGAATGTAGGAGCGAAGCAAAGCCTCCGTTCCCTTCTCTGGATATTCAGCTATCTGCTGAAATTCATCGATGGCGATATATACCTCTTTGCCACTCTCGTTGAGATAATTGAAGATGCTACGAATAGTAATATCTTCTTGTGTTGGTTCCACCGTGATGGAGACACTCGGTTCGCCTGTCAATGGATCCATGCTAAGCACTGGGCGTAAGGCACTGAAGAAAGCAATGGTCTTCTCGAAGAATGAGGCGTTCTTGCGCACAATGTCGTTGATGACCATAACGCCAAGTTGCTCCACAAAATCATTCAAGTTCTTGGTGGCGAAAATGTCAAGGTATAGGCATATGGCATCATTCTCTTCTTCCTTGAGATGGTAGAAGGTGTTCTTAATAAGTCCTGTCTTGCCAATCCTTCGAGGAGAGATGAGGGTAATATTTCTTCCGTTCTTCAAGTGGGAAAGTAAAGTCTTTGTTTCTGCCTCTCTATCGCAAAAATACTCAGGGCTTGCATAACCTTGATAGACGAAAGGATTCGCTAATTTCTTGTAACTTAGTGTCATACGCCATTACATGTTTTATGTTACAACTTTTTTGTAATGACAAAGGTACGACTATTTCTTGAATATTAAAAAGAAAAAGGGCAGAAAGTTGGCTCATCCGACATTTCGAGTGATTTGAAGTGCGCATCACATCTAATAGCTCTGGCCTCAGACGGCTTTCACAACGAATAGTTAATTTAGCCGAGCGACCGCGTCTGAGCGTAAATACTCACGTGTGTTATTTTTCACTCCAAATGTCGGATGATCCTCATTTTCTCACCCTAACGAGAACAATCATGCCCACCACAAAGAAAGAGGAACCCTTCTCATTCAAACAGATTTCCTGTAGCTCTTGAGTAGGTCACCCTGCAGTGGTTGCAAATGTCGGTCAATGTGGCGCCGCTTCCACTCAACGAGTAGAACACGCTTTCGCCTACCAATACATACTCCCAGGTGCGATTCATCCTATCCTCAGGCTTCAGGGCATTGATTTTCTTAATCCATTCCACAGTAGCCGTCTGTTTCTGGCGCACATTCACATCATCCACCTTGTCATCGCCCTTGGTTTCAATCAGATAAACCTTATCAGCTGTAGCCACGATGAAATCAGGATGATAGGTAGCCATCGGATAGGAAAGCCGCAAGTCAGATGATGGTATTGGTGGAAAGGTAATGACGGATAGTCTAATTCCTTTCCACCATTTTTACTATTCTGATGCTGGCTTCATAGAGCAAGTATAATGGTATGGTTACTAAAATGAGAGTCATCAGATCGGGTGGCGTTATGATTGCAGCAACAATCATTATTGCGATAATCGCATGCTTCCTGTATTTTGCCAATATATGAGATGATATGAATCCCATCTTTGCCAAGACGAACATTATGACCGGCAATTGGAAAACTATGCCCATGACAAATGTCAGTGTAGTAAATGTTCCGATATACGAATCCAGCGTTATGGTGCTACGGATAGTTTCAGAAACGCTGTAAGTTCCCAAGAAGCGGAAAGATACAGGAAACAATATGAAATAGCTCATTAACACTCCTGCAATGAACAATATGTATATTGTCGTTGCTATCGCAATCGAATGTTTCTTTTCGTTTTCATACAGGGCGGGAGACACAAATCTGAAAAGCTCGTAAAGAATGTAGGGGGATGCCCCCAGCAGTCCTAAATAGACCGATGTCGTGATATGGGTCATGAACTGGCTGGACAGATCTGTTGCTATCAAGTCAACGTGGAACTTCTCAAAATGAAAGTCAATGCCTAACAATGATACAGTCTTCTCAATCAACTGATATGTTGTAAAGTCATATTCACTTGGAGCTATCAGCATTGCCCAGACTGTGTCTTTGCAACAGAAAAAGATTATTGACAAGATGCAGGCTACTGCAATAATGCGAAACAACATTCGGCGAAGCACTTCCAGGTGTTCGCCAAATGTCATTAAGTCAGGATTATTTTCCTTGGTCATTTTTTAATTCATCTTTTGGAGTGTTTGGTTCTGATTCGTTCTTCTTGATGTCTTCTGCCGGAGTCTCGTCGGGCTCTTCAATTTCATTGACACCTTTCTTGAACTCCCGGACGCCTTTTCCCAGTCCCCGCATCATTTCAGGTAGTTTCTTGCCGCCAAACAATAGTAATGCTATTCCACAGATGAGCAACAGTTCTGTAGTTCCAATGAATAGCAAATGGGTTGTAAACAGTAATAGTGCCATATAGTTAATCAGTTAGTTACAAGATATATATCACAAGTTTCAAAGTCAATCTCCCAATTTCCGCTTTCTGCAGATTCCCAATTGTATTTTTCTGACATCCTTTTCCACCAATCCTGGAATTTTGCTACGGTTTCTCCGAAGTCTTTTACCAGTTTCTCATACAAGGCGTTATTGTCCACAGTGAGAATATGGGCAAGTTCGTTCAAACCATTGCGACGTTCGAACAATCGCTGTATTTCATTCTTTTCCACAGGTGTGACCTGACCTACAATTTTCTTTTTAGCCATAATGTTGATGTTGTTGATTTTGATTATATTCCGTCCCTTTGGTTTCTGATTTCAAAGGGGTCGAGATATTCTATTTCGGTGATGTCGCGCTCTGGCATAAACTCGCCGTGCTTACGGATGTTTTGCAACAATTCGCGACTGGCGTTGCGTTCCAGATGGGCGATGACACATTGTTCATGACTTGGGGTATTTACTTCGTATGTCATTTTGCGGTTCAGCCAAATGCAGCGCTTGCATTGATAAGCATCGCATTTACGGCAGAGTGGGGCATGGTCAAGTTTATACAACTGAGAGTTCTTTATGTCCAATCCGCTCTCCAATCCGCCAATGCTATAGTTCAGACACCCGATGGCATCTTCCTCGTCTGCAAGAAAGAATGCAGGACAAACATAGAAATGCCCGTCTGGAGCTAAGGTTATTGTAGTGTCACCTGCACCACAGTTGTTCATCTTGTCAAGCATCATCCTGTCTGTCAGGAGATTACACTGCACGCTCTTGCCGCTTAAGTAGATGCTCTCTATTGTTGAAGACAGAATCTTCAAAACATCCTCATATTTCCCGATATCTTCGTTCTTGAAAGTTTCGGCATCAGTCATCACGATGTTCAGACGGTCTGCTTTATGCAGCAGTTCGCACACTTTGTCTACTTCTGCGAACAGGGATGACTTGTCTGTTCGCAATACGTAAGCCACTCCAGCCCTGAATTCTATTCTCCTGGCATCGGCTATGCCGTCCAACACTACAACGTCTCCTTTGTCCGCATTGCAGGCAGGCTGTATGTCGGTATGGTCTATACTGTCGATTGTTTCAAGATATTCTACCGGCAATTCATAACAGGGATAGACGAATTGGATGTTCAGGTTTTCCTTCATTGCATAAATGATACCTGCCTTCAAGGTGTCGAGCGGTATCAGATTGCGTTCTTTCCTGTTGTTTGAATAATGGCAGAACGATGTTGACGTGTCATCCAGTAATATAACGAGATACTGTATCATTTCTCACCTCCTTCCTTTTCGAGTTTGCGATAGAGTTTATTCCAATAGTAATTGTTCGCTCTTACTCTTGCCTTGTGCATCTTGCATATGGCAGTAGAACGCTGATAAACCGTTGGGGTGTCAGCGGCATCATAATTCTCGCCCTGACACCAGGCACAACCTTCAGCCACCTCGCAGTCAATGCACTCTTGTGTGGATTGTGTGCATCTGTCCAGAGTCAGGAAAGGACGGCGCTTGTTCTGGTCGATGCCATCATGGATATTGCCGATAATCCAGGCCTTCTTGTCGCGCAATGAATATTGTGCGAAACGGGTGCATGGATAAAAGTTGCCTTCTGCATCCACTGCCAGCATCATGCCGGCACCACACCAGTTCTGGTTTTGCAGATGGCAGTCCAGCGGCTTGCCCATATGCTCGGAGAAGAATGAACAGGCATAGTCATGATAATAGTTGCCGTTGATTATGGCATCAGCCAGTTCTGTAAGCTGGTTTTCAAAAAGCGCGTCATCACCTTCTTTCCATACATCCTCAAACACACAGTTGATGTTCACTTCATGTATCCCTAACGAGTAAAGATGAAGCACACTTTCCTTGATGTAAGGTATGTCGGCACTACTGATCGTAACCTTGGTTCCAGCTCCCGGAAACTGTTTCAGCCATAAAGGGATATTCCTTACTACATCCTCATAAGAGCCTTTTTCCTCTTCTGGCTTGGGCTGAATGCCTTGCTCCATCTCTTTGGTCTTCCAGATGCGGTTGAGGTCATGCTTGCGCTTGGTTCCGTCAATCGTTATGCCGATGCTCAGATGTTCACGGTTCTTCTTGATGAAGTCCTGCACCTTTTCCGAGTCATAATTGATGCCGTTGGTGGAGAAAGAGAACCGGTAGGAGTCAAACCAATGGTGGTTGCGGCGGAACATCTCCAGCTTGAGATAATCGCAGATTCTGTCTATCAGTTCTACCTCCAGAAATGGTTCGCCGCCGATGAAATCCCATACAACGCTCTCTTCCATCATTTCCTCCTCATGGTCGAGTATGTAGTCAATGGCAGCTTTTGCCACCTCCCAGCTCATACGCTCTTTCGTGTTCTTGCCCACGAGGTAGCAATACTTGCATGCCAACTGGCAATCCTTCGTTACGATAAACGTGATGTTTTTTGCAGTGCCCTCCTGCCAGCCTTTGTTTCGTTCTTTTATTGTTTCCATAGATTAGCGTAAGTGGTTTTTACATGATTCAATACAACTGTATAGACAAGACCTCTTGCAATCTCCATGGCAGCTTCCAAGACATCCGTCGTCGCAATTGTTAGAGCATGATATTTCACAAGAGCGGCAGGAGCCTGTGCAGTCTTCCGTACAGGAATGTTCACAATGCCCTATACATGAGCAATCTCCCGACCAATTGCTGTTTGCAAATGAATTCAAGGGAATGTTGAGGAAAGTAAGGACTCCCAGAAAAGGTAATGTTCCATTCAGAGCCTTTTTGAAAAAATCCCTTCTTGATTTCAATGTTTTATTATCCATATTTTTTTCTTAAGTCAATTGTTATGCTTCTGCAAGTCCAGAAACCATTGCATAAGCAGGGGCTTCTGGCAGCCTTAGAAAGCGGATATTCCTTTGGCCTGAGGAAAAATCCCCTGACTTGCGGATTCTCTGAACTTGCGGAAGTTGAGTTAAACCCTAATTACCGATTTGGGTTAAAGCTGTTCTGAAAAGATCCTAAAGGTTAGGTCTGTCTGTCCGGCAGAATTTCATGACCGTATGAAAAGGTCAGAGCTGTTAGCTGGAGGAGCCTCGACAACTACCGGAGCAGGAGTTTTTGCAACTGCCGGAGCAAGAGTTATAGCAAGCACCTCTGCAGCCGCCTCCGCAACCGCTTTGACAAGAGGTCTTACAACCTGATGTACAGTTGCAAGCGCAAGTCAGAGTGCATGTCTGTTGGCACACACCTGAACAACCCCAGCTACAACCGTTTGGCGTCTTTTCAGCTGCATTCACAATAGTCGGCATGCTTGACAACATAACTATGCCCAAAACTGGCAGAATACCTTTTCCTGCTTTTTTGAAGAAATCTCTGCGAGACTGGAATTCTTCGTTCTTGTTCTTTGCCATAGTGATAAAAATAAATGCCTTGCAGAACTCCCGAGAACAGGCGGTTGATAAATATTGGATAGATACTAAAAAAGAACGTGGGAGTCTCTACTTCTCGCTAATCCCAAGTCTTCAAGGCTCTCTCATTGCTTCCGCTCCAGAAATAAGCAATGCTGACAGCCCACGTCGCAGCACATTGTAATATAACACGTATTAGCATATCATTGTACTGAAACAACGATATGCCGTTATACGAAGGGATACAATGCACCCACCGTAGACATTCATGTTGCCTTATCTTTTGGAAGCGGATTCAAATTTGCGAGATTCGAAGACTCCAAGATAACGTTTCATAAACGTCCTTTACCAGTAAATATGCACCCAGCAACTCACCCCTGAAGGGCTATCTGTGGGTTGTTGCAAAGATAAGAATTGTTATTCTTATTTGCAAGTTTTCATTAAAAAATGTTGACAATTAATTGTTAGTCCGAGAATAGTCTGAAGGTAAGACCAATATGTCCGGCAAAATATCCTTTTGTATCTTTTTCTTCGCCATCTATCACACATCCCAGACCACCGGTCACTCCGATGGGCTTATATATATTATAGGTGCCTTCTAGAAATGCTCCTAATCCGATGTGGGTTTTGTCAAAGTCCTTGAAGTATTCCGGACCTCCATAAAATGCAAGGGCTACATATTTGTTGAGATGAAACTGAACTCCTGCATTCCAATATATTTTCTTGTTGTTATTGGTGTGTTCCTCATATTCCGTATTATAGCCAACGGCAGCCGAAACGCCGATGACACAAGGAGATATATAACGGGCCCTTACGCCCAATCCGCCATAAGGATAACCATAACCCACGTCGAGGGTCACGGTGTTACAGTCAATGTCCCAACCCCGCCGTCTGCTTGTTTCAGAAAGCCAATCGGCGGTATTTTGTATATAATCCGAACTGTTTCCTCTTGATGAGGCTGGAGGACCACTATGGGATGATCCGTTGTCGTCATAAGCTGGCTCCTCACTTTCTGACTGGTTGCTGGTTGTAGGGAATAGTGTGTCTAAGACGTAAGTGCGCACCGTGGTCTGGCCGGTTCCCACCGATACGCTGCTTTCTGTTTCCATTATCTTGCGGCCCTGACAATCAAAGGCTTCAAACCAGCTTAATGACTTCGGTATTCTCAATTCTCTAGTCAAGGTGTAATTGCCTGCTGATGAATTTATGGTTATCGGCGTACACACATTGCCGCCTGCTTTAAACACGGTGATATAGTCATTGCCCATTGCATTCTGGCATACGATGAGCATTATCATAAACATAAGATGTCTCATAATTATTCAGTTTAGTTAGATTGTCATTAGTGTCCCGTTTTTTTGCGGTACACTAATGATAATGATATGTCGCAAATAATCCGAGGCTACTGGGATAAGTCGGTACATGGCACAATAAAGAATACTATGCTATGGAAGACTGTTAGTTATACTCTACCTGGTTTCTACAGGTAAATTTGCAACCGCCTTGACAGCTGTTTATACAGCGCCCTCTGCAGCTTCCAACACAATTCTCACTGCAAGAGTGAGCACAGTGGTCGGCGCATTTGCCCTCGCAACCCGTAAAACAATCTTGCGCACAACCATTTTGACAATTGGTATCACAACCGCGTGGAGTCTTTTCGGCTGCAGTTACAATGCCCGGAATGTTTGACAGCATCATAATGCCCAAAACTGGCAGAATACCTTTTCCTGCTTTCTTGAAGAAATCTCTGCGAGACTGGAATTCTTCGTTCTTGTTCTTTGCCATAGTAATAAAAAAATAAATGCCTTGCAGAACTCCCCAGAACAGGCGGTTGATAAATATTGGATAGATACTAAAAAAGACGTGGGAGTCTCTACTTCTCGCTCATCCCAAGTCTTCAGGCTCTCGCATTGCCTCCGCTCCTGGGATAAGCAACACAGATAGCCCACGTCATGACGCATTATAATATACCACGTATGCTCATATCACTGTGGTGAAACAACGATATGCCGTTATACGAAGGGATATAATACACCCACCGCAGACATTCATGTTGCCTTATCTTTTGGAAGCGGATTCAAACTTGCGAGATTCGAAGACTCCAAGATAACGTTTCATAAACGTCCTTTACCAGTAAATATACACCCTACAGCTAAACCCTGAAAGGCTATCTGTGGGGTGGGGCAAAGATAAGGATTGTTATCTATATTTGCAAATTTTTGGATAAAAATGTATCTCCGTCCGTGATAAAAGACTCTCCGGCACCCTCGGCAACAATCTCAATGGAATATCCGGAGGGTGCTGATGACTTAAACATGTGGTGCATCATTCTCAAATAATAATTAAGAGTCCATCATTTCTTCATGCTACATTTGGAATTCGTCCCCCCAAAAAGTTTCTTTTGCAAGAGAAGAGGCAGGTGTGAACTAAAAAGAAACACAAAAGCAATAACTTTGCGGTTAAAAAGTTATGTATGTAATGACGTGATATGTTCATGGCTCGAAATGTGGAATCAATATAAGGAGTAAGGATGAATATGACAGAGAATAAAATTGTTGCAAATAATGGCTCGTCTATCGTTATATATACGACTGATGATGGCAACACCCAACTTGAAGTAAAGTTGGAAAAGGAAACTGTGTGGCTTAATAGAGAGCAAATCGCTCAACTTTATGGCAGAGACTATAAGACAATAGCAAAGCATATCAATAATGCATTGAGGGAGGAACTAGAAGGAGAGCCGGTAGTCGCAAAATTTGCGACACCCAAGAAATATGGCAGAAAAGAGGGTTATATCCAAATGCAGAAAATAGATTACTATAATCTTGATATGATTATTTCTGTGGGCTATAGAGTGAAAAGCCGGAATGGTATTGCTTTCAGAAAATGGGCTAACAGCATATTGAAGCAGTACCTCATCAGAGGCTATGCCATAGACCAACGACGCCTCGACCACTATGACGAATTGAAGGATGTGGTCCGGTTGATGTCGCGAGCTATCACCCTGCAAGACAAAGTATCTGAAGGAGAATACTCCGGACTGTTCAGTGTAATTACAGATTATGTATATGCCCTCGACACGCTCGACCGCTACGATTATCAGGCATTAGACCTAGAGAAGACTACCAAGGAAGAATTATTCCATGCCACCTACGAGAATGCCATGGATGCCATCAACGCCTTGAAAGTGAAATTTGGCGAAAGCCGATGGTTTGCAAATGAGAAAGATGATTCTTTCAAAAGCAGCATAGGACAGATATATCAGACTTTTGGTGGAGAGGACCTTTATCCATCGGTAGAAGAAAAGGCAGCTATGTTGCTGTATCTTGTGGTGAAGAACCATTCTTTCAGCGATGGCAACAAACGTATTGCTGCCATGCTCTTCCTTTGGTTCATGGAGAAGAATGGCATACTTTATGGCCTGGACGGGCATAAACGAATAGCTGACAACACCCTCGTCGCCCTCACGCTGATGATTGCCGAAAGCCGCACCGAAGAGAAAGATGTGATGGTGAAAGTGGTGGTAAATCTGATTAATAAAGATAATCAGTAACCCCTATTATGAAAGATTGTCAAAATATAGTTTTTATATATCATCATGCATAAAAGGATTTTGAATATATTTTAATAAAACATATATATGATAGTATTTGACAAATTACTTTATAGCTCTAAAGAATTGTTCGACTCTTATTTACATGGGAAGAAGTATTCCATTCCACCTTATCAAAGAGGATACAAATGGGATACAAAAGATATCGAAAGGTTACTAAAAGACATTAATGAGTTCTCACCCAACGAAGACCTTGATCTGTTTTACTGTCTTCAGAACATTACCCTCGTTGAGTGTAGGGACTCTTTTAGCGTCGTGGATGGACAGCAAAGGCTGACAACCCTTACAGTCATTCTTTCGTATCTCGACGAATACGGGTTAATCAATGAAAAATTGCAATACAATGTAAGGCATGAGACTGAAGAGTTTCTCAAGGAGTATATTTTCAAGCCTAGCGAACTTAAGACCATACATAATTGGGAGGAACTTTTAGAGATTGCATGCAATAAAGGAAAGGACTACGACTATCAGGACATATTCTATTTGTTCAATGCCTACAAAACAGTCCAAACTTGGTTTGAGGCCAATCCTGATTTCGTTTCTGTAATGAAGGACAAGATTCTCAATCATGTCAAGCTAATTGTAAATCTCCCTAAGAATATTGAGGAGCAGGAATTATTTGAAAATTTGAACGGGAAAAGGGTTCCTTTAGATGGAGCCGACCTTATCCGTGCATTAATCATTACTAGAGTTGCAAAAAAAGAGGTTGGAGATCTTGATGACAGCATTAAACAGAACGTATTGATTAACGAGCGAAGAGTTAAAATAGGACTCATGCTCGACCGTATTAACCTTTGGTGGGCTGATGATAACAAGAAAAACTACTTTCATCAATTCACAAAAGAATCCAAAGCCTCAGATGAAAACACCATTTCCTTCAATGATGTAACATACCCTATTAACTATCTCTATAAACTGTATGTTCTAGCATACGGAGAAGGTGTGCTGGATATGGAATTCTTCGAGAAGAAAGTAATAGAAGATGGATTTTTGGAAGAGTTACAGTTGCTACAAAGGACAATGGAGAACTGGTACAACGATAAAGACCTATACCATCTCATACTCTTCACAAGCATTTATGCTAGAGAAAAGGCAGAAAAACAGTCTGCTCTCAGCTTCAAAGAGCTTTTACACCAATGGAAGAAGCTTTATAGGAAAGACTTCATTCGTTTCTTAAAGCGAAGAATTGCACGCACAGAAGTTTTTAATGATTTAATCAAACAATCAGAAAGAAGCAAAGAGGAAAATGAAAAAACCGCTTTCTCTGAAAACTGGTATGATAAAAAACTGGTAATGGTATCAACATTGCTCGACATCATCAGCATCCTTTCTTCAAATAGTGCGTACCTTCCTGCCAGACATTTCAAGGTGTACAAGGAAGATCTTGAGCATATATTTCCGCAGACACCTGTTGGAGACAGAATCAAGGACAAGGTGAAACAAACACAGATTCTCAAAGAATATCTTGAGATAATAAACCAATCGCTCAGTGAAGAAGAAAAGATTTATATTGATGACTGCGATATAGATTGGGATAACCAAAACTGGAAAGATAGTATCAAGTCTCGTATAAATGATAAAATTGAAAAAGTCATACCTGTCAATTCTATTGGAAACATGTGTGTGCTTCATGAATCTGTAAACCGAGGCTACGGAAATGACTTCTTCTTGGAGAAACGAATAGACATCATGCGTAAGTCTCAAGATGGTTACTTTATCAGGCCTCATGTATATGATGCTTTCAACAAGATTTTTCTTGAACGTCATGACGAATCTATCGATATGAAAATGATGAACCGATGGGATAAATCTGATATCCTTGCAAGACGAGAATATATAATAAAACGAATAAGTAACTTCTTAAATACATCAAATGAGCAGGCATAACGCATATCTTAAAGACGAAAACCTTCTAACTCTGTTTTCTCTAAACAATATGATTGTTCCCGAGATACAGAGAGAATATGTATGGGGTAATAATAGTGATGTATTGGAAAAATTTCTTCAGGAGTTGGAGAAAAAGGCCTCTCCTTGTCAGGAATGCCACCATGTTCACACAAACAAGAACATAAATGTAGGATTTCTCTATTCCTACAAACCGTCATATGTTAAATACGAAAGTGAGAGAATCCTTGACGAGTTTCTTATTGATGGTCAACAGAGAATCACTACTCTTTTTTTGCTTCTTCTCTATAGAGCTACTATTGAAAAAAGAATTGATGACTTCTTGACAATATGCAGAGCTGATGAGGATGGTTTGCACATGGGCTTCAACTACAAAGTTAGAAGCCTAACCCAACAGTTCCTTGTTCAATTGATTAGACATGCCAAAGACGGAGGGTGTAGCGCTTTTGATTTCATCATGGATTTGGATAATTCGCCACACTGGTTCCTTGATGATTACAAGAACGACCCGACCGTGATGTCCATGATTTCTGCATTCAAATCAATCAAGAAGATTTTTGGCGACACATCAAATTTCTACTTCGATTATCTTCTCACAAATATTCATTTCTGGCATTTCAAAACGGAAGCCACATCCCGAGGCGAGGAATTGTACATAACCATGAATTCTCGTGGTGAACAGTTGTCTGACAATGAAATGCAGAAATCAAGAGTCTTGCCAAGCACAGAGCTATACAAATACGGATGTAAGTGGGAGGCATGGCAGACTTTCTTCTGGAGAAACAGGACAAAGGGTAATGCCCAAAATGCAAATGCAGACAAGGGATTCAACAATTTTCTTGCATGTATTGAAGGTTTGGAATATTTCAATGAACCATCAAAAAAGGGAAGTACTATTGAAATTGATGTCATTGAAACCTACATAAGAGGCCTTATGTATATCTGTAGCTTGGAATTCAGAAATCATTTGCAATCTCTCTACAATGGCCTTTACACAGGTTGGTTCGACTCGTTTGTTTATTGTCTTTGGAATGAGATAAACACCTATGAAGGCAAATGGGACATCATTGATCCAAGAGGCGGTAACCAAGAAATAAGGAATGACTACAAGAACAAGTCTATTGCTAGAAACAAATCGATGCTCTTTTGGTCGTGGATGACATATTTCCAAAAGTGCAAAGAGAATGAGATAAACGACCAGATTTTGGCGAGATTACTACATTTCTACTACATCAGATACCAATGCTTCAAACGTTCTACAACGTCTATAGACACAATAGTCAATGCATTCATAAACAAACGTGGACGTGTTCACGAAATTGATATTGCAACGAAAGACGAAGAAGAAGAGGACAACATCAACAGCAAGACCTTCAGCGAAGAGGAAGTTCTTTTGTCAAGTCTCTACTTCTCTGATGAAGCCAAGACTAACAAAATAGAATCTTGCATTTGGGAAATTCAGGAGCTTCCCTACTTCCTGGATGGTAAGGGTGTAGGCGGCAACACCATCTTTGAGTTTTTTCAGGATGAAGAGATTATTGACAGGAACAACATCCTTGATAGCATAACATCATTCAAAAACAATATAGTCGGGCTTCTTGGCACAAAACCTACAGACACATCGCATATTGACATAAAGAAAATACTTCTGTTTTATGTAATTGACAACAAGACATTTTGGAGTCAGCAATCGCCTTGGTATTACAACAATTATGAAACAAGCGAATGGAAGAGAATCGTCCGAACAAAGCAATTTGCCAGTTTTTTCAAAGATTACTTGGAAAGAGGCCTGAAATGCGAAGAGCTACTTCAACAAAAAAGATGCGAGTTCTTTGAAGAAAACAAGACCTTGAACAGAAACGAAAAGCAATGGAGCCACAGGAAACTGGCCATTCTATACGACCTACTGAATGGAGACATCTGGGATGACTGGCATGCCAATATAGCATTCGATAAGAATGATGATGCTGAATCAAAAACCGAAATATTCTTGGGACAGGATAGAATGTGGAAAGCGAAACGTTATTTAGACTCAAAGGCAAGAATATCCCTGTCCCAGGGCTGGCAGAAGATTCTTGAAGAGTATAATGTGAAAATTATCGATTTTGACGAAAAGATAAAAGATTAAGCATAACCACATTGGTTATCAGCTACCTTTATTCTCATTTGTTTGACTTCTTTTCCGATAATTGCAGAAATTTGGGTATGTTGGTTACATGACCCAAAATCTCCCCCTGCCGTGGGGAATGAAACCCCACATTAGGGGGAATCGTTCCCCACGCCGTGGGGGATTTTTTGGCAGTATGCTCGGCACGAGCATTGTCTAATGGGTGCAAGTCCCGAGTAAGCCC
>OGQO01001500.1_pt1 | contig 21005 bp, 18 predicted proteins | sample 1553241 | NCBI WGS metagenome assembly OGQO01 (sample SAMEA2579933, study PRJEB22360) | human gut metagenome | biome: human gut; feature: human-associated habitat; material: faeces | place: Denmark | collected 2008/2010
AGCTGTTCGGCAAGAATGCGGAATTGCTCATCGACCATGCGTGGGGCTGGGAGCCTACGACCATTGAAGCGATCAAGGCATACCGTCCCAGCTCCAACAGCCTCAGTTCCGGTCAGGTATTGCACTGTCCCTATGAGCCGCAGAAGGCGAAGCTGGTTGTCCGGGAAATGACGGACTTGCTTGTGCTGGACTTGGTGGACAAGGGGCTTGTCACCGATCAGATGGTTCTCACAGTTGGCTACGACATTGAGAACCTGACCGATCCTGCACGACGGGCAAAGTATCACGGCGCGGTGGGGAAAGACCCCTACGGTCGGGAGATTCCCAAACAGGCGCACGGCTCTATTAACCTCGACGGTCACACATCCTCTACCCGCAAAATAATGTGTGCTGTGTCAGAGCTGTTTGACCGGATCGTGGACAAGAATCTGCTTGTCCGCCGTATGTATGTTGTAGCAAATCATGTCCTGCCGGAAGCGGACGCGCCGAAGAAAAATGACGGTGCTGTCCAGCTTGACCTTTTCACTGACTATGCTGCCGAAGAGGAAAAACAGAAAGCCGAGGACGCCGCCTTGGAACGTGAGCGGAAAATACAAGCCGCCACGCTTGCAATCAAAAAGAAGTACGGAAAGAACGCCATCCTCAAGGCGATGAATCTTGAAGAAGGCGCAACCGCGAAAGACCGCAATGCGCAGATTGGAGGGCATAAGGCGTGAACGGAAAATACGACGAGATCATGGGACTTCCTCATCACGTTTCCAAAACGCGACCACAAATGCCGATGTCAGATCGTGCAGCGCAGTTTGCACCCTTTGCCGCCCTCACCGGCTATGATTCTGCAATCAAGGAAACCGGACGTCTGACCGACGAAAGGATTGAGCTTGATGAGGGAGCCTTGACCGCTTTGAACATGAGGTATCAGCTTCTCATGGATGCCCTTGATGAAGAGCCGGAGGTTGAAATAACCTACTTCAAACCTGATGAGCGCAAAGCTGGCGGTGCGTATGTAACTGCAACCGGCGCAGTCATAAAGGTTGATGACTTTGAGCGCCTAATTACCATGCAGGACGGCACGAAGATTCCGATGGATGACATCCTAAGCATTGACGGAGAGCTGTTCTTATCCTTAGAATAATGTCGCTTGCCATGCGACCAAATGAAGTGAATACCGAAGTACAATATGACTGTAAGGTGAGACACCAAGCAGTCATTTTTTTATATACGGAGGTACAAAACATGAGAAAGAACATGACGGAGATCGTATTCATCCTTGATCGCAGCGGCTCTATGAGCGGACTGGAAAAAGACACCATCGGAGGATTCAACTCCATGATTGAAAAGCAGAAAAAAGAGAATGGCGAGGCATTGATCTCTACCGTTCTCTTTGACAACGTGAGCGAGGTTATCCATGACCGTGTGCCGGTTCAGAAGGTGGATCCGATGACCGACAGGGACTATTCCGTTCGCGGATGTACTGCCCTTCTGGATGCTATCGGCGGAGCAATTCATCACATTGGGAATGTCCACAAGTACGCAAGAAATGAGGATGTCCCTGAACATACGCTGTTCGTCATCACAACGGACGGCATGGAGAATGCAAGCCGCCGTTATGACAGCGAGACAGTTAAGAAAATGATCGAGCGGCAGAAGGAAAAGTACGGCTGGGAGTTTCTATTCCTCGGCGCAAATATTGACGCAGTTGAAACGGCAAAGCACTTCGGTATTGGAGCAGACCGAGCGGTCAATTATCACTCTGACCATAAGGGAACGCAGCTCAACTATGAGGTTCTGAGCGAAGCGGTTTCTGCTGTCCGTTGCAGCGTACCACTGGGTACGAATTGGAAAAAGCGTATTGATGAGGACTTTAATTCCAGAAAGGACGGGAGAAAGCAATGAGAACGATCACCGTAAAAGGGACAGGCAATGTCTCCGCAAGACCGGATTACATCATCCTCTCCTTGAACATTGAAACCTTATCTAAAACCTATGACCGTGCAATGTCGGAAGCTACCGAGAGAATCGAAAGACTGCAAGGTGCCGCAGTCTGCGTTGGGTATCACAAAGAAGACTTGAAAACCACGAGCTTTGATGTCCAGACAAGGTACGAGAACGTCAAGGATCGGCAAGGAAATTACAAGCGAGAGTTTGTCGGATATGCTTGCAGCTATCGCTTGAAACTTGCATTTGACTTTGACAGCAAACAGCTTGCAAAGATCATTTCTGCGATTGCGGATTGCGGTGCAAAGCCGAAACTCAGTATCGCATTCACTGTAAGAAACCCATCAGCGGTCAGCGAAAAGCTGCTGATCAGCGCGACGGAGAACGCCAGAGCGAAGGCGGAGATTCTTTGCAAAGCATCAGGCAGTACGCTTGGGCAGCTACTCAATATCGACTACAACTGGGGCGAACTCAATGTGTATTCCAGAACAAGCTATGAGGTCGAAGACTGCATTCAGCCTCTTATGGCGATGAGCAAGTGTGCCGCTCCTGAGATCGAGCCAGACGATATTGACGTATCTGACACCGTGACTTTTACATGGGGAATCACCTGATCGAATAAATATTTTGTACCACGACCCCCTATTTTGAATAAAAAAAGTCCGTTGTAAAGTGAAGGGGTATTTTACGGGGAGTCTCTGCGAGGGAATACGATTTTAGAGAATAGCAAGCACAGCCGGTGTATATACACACGGCGATTTCCGATTAAGGAAACCCTCCCCTTAATCGCAGAAATGCTTGTTGGGAAGTCTCCCAAACCCTCTTCCTTTACGAAAGGACGGAACGCCGATGGCAAACAGAACGCGACCAAATCAGATACTCTTCTTCGTCTCCGACGATGAGAAAAGAATCATCAAGGCAAAGATGGCGCAGCTCGGAACAAAGAACATGGGAGCATATCTCCGGAAGATGGCGATTGACGGCTATATCATCAAGGTGGATTACACGCAGCAGAAGAAACTCGCCGCCGCTGTCAGCCGTGTTGCCTCGAATATCAATCAGATTTGCCGCCGCATAAACTCCACTGGACACTTCTATGCGGACGATATTGCAGAGCTGAAAGAAAGGCAGGGTGAGATATGGCAGTTACTAAAATCAAGCCAATCCGAGGAACTGTAAACAAGGCTCTTGCCTATATTCTCGACCCGCAGAAGACCGACGATGCCTTCTATGTTTCCTCCTATGGGTGCGCTGCAAGCGACGCGGCAGCAAAAGAATTTGAATGGACAAGAAACCTTGCAGTGCAGCAAGGAATGCAGATGCCGAAGGTACTTGCCCGTCATCTGATTCAGTCCTTTGACATCGGTGAAGTGACACCGGAAGAAGCGCACGAAGTCGGGAAACAGCTTGCGGACGAATGGCTCAAGGGCAAGTACGAGTATGTGATTGCAACCCACATTGACAAGGGGCATTGCCATAATCACATCATCTTCAATGCTGTGAATTATGTGGACTTCCATGCCTACCGGAGCAACAAGAGAACCTATCGGGAGCTGCGTCAACTCAGCGATGAAATATGCAAAGAACATGGGCTATCTGTGATCCCTCCGTCGCAGAACAAGGGCATGGACTACAAGGAATACACCGAAGCCAAACGCGGCACGAGCTGGAAACAAAAGCTCAAGCAGACCATCGACCGGCTTGTCATCACTGCGAAGGACTACGATGACTTTCTGCGGCTCATGCAGGAAGCCGGTTATGAAATTAAGACCGGCAAATACATTTCCTTCCGCGCTGAAGGTCAGGAGCGATTTACCCGCTCTAAAACCATTGGAGAGAACTACACCGAGGAACGCATCAAGGAACGGATTGCCGGACGGACACCCCGAAGAAGCCAGAGGCAGACCATGCAGAAGGGCATCTCTCTCATCGGAGATATTCAGGAGCGGATCAGGCTCATCGACAGCAAGGGCTATGAGCATAAAGCCAAGCTCACGATCCTCAAGGAAGCGGCGCGGACACTCAACTATCTTACGGAAAACAACTTGCTCCAATACGCCGATCTTGAGAAGAAGGTTGAGGACGTTCACAGCTCCTATGACCGCACCGGCAAGGAGCTGAAAGACGTTGAGGCACGTCTGCGGGAAGTCCAGCCGCTTATCAAAAACATCTCCAACTACCAGCACCTAAAGCCCGTATATGACGCCTTCCAGAAGGCGAAAGACAAGCCGAGTTTCAAGGCAAAGCACGAAGCAGAGCTTGTGATCTTTGAGGCGGCGCGGAGTACACTGCTTGCCATGCAAGGCAATGAAAAGCTGCCGAGCTTGAAGACGCTCCAAGCGGAACAGCAGAGACTTCTTGAAGAGCAGCAGCGGCTTTATGACGAACGTGCGAGGCTCAAAAAGGAAGCTCGGATGATCGACACTTTGAAGGCAAACGTGGACGATTTCCTCAAGCCAAGCGCAGAGCGCGACCAAGAGTATCAACGCAATTCTCAGCGCGAATAAAGAGAAAAGGAAAGGCAGTTTTCATGAGTAACTGCCTTTCCCTTTTTGAAAATCAAAACCATCAAGAACTTGCATCTTTTTTGTGAACTTGTGCATGAGATAATTGCATTCAAAGAGGTTTTCGTGTATAATAGAATGGAAGTCATGATTAGCGGATGAGTAAAGGGGTGCGTATCATGGGAATCAGCTACAAAAAACTTTGGATGCTCCTGATAGAACGAGACATAAAGAAGTCCACCTTCCGGCAAGAGCTTAACCTTGCATCCGGAACATGGACGAAACTGAATAAGGGGGAAGAAGTGTCCCTCTCTATTTTGCTGCGCATCTGCGGCTATTTGAATTGTGACATTGGAGATATTTGTGAGGCTGTGCGGACGGACAACTGATAGGTCCTTTTTCCGTGCGGCTTTTTTATATACCAGTGGAGACGAATTAAATGTTTGTGCGTAGCAGGACTGTTACAAAAAAAGGAGGATAACAGATGGACATTGGCGTAACGATAAGCAAAGTCCGAAAAGAATACAGAGAATACTTACGGGAAACTCACCCGGACTGGGCTGACACGACTATCAGCACCCATGTTTCCGATGCGTTCTATCTGTATCAAAACACTATTGCGCTGTCCTTCTGGAAGTGTTTTGAAAGTGATGCCTCTATGGAGAAAGCGAAAGGCGAAATCTTCGACTACCTAAAACAAGAAGTAATGTCTGATCGAGCAGACGAACGCACTGCACAGTATTATAGAGATTTGAAGCGGCTGAAAGAATTTATTGATTCTAAGGGCGGCGTCAAGACGTATATCGGTTATGAATATGACTGCGAAGTCATTGTCTACAAATATGCTAAGATGGTTTATGATGGCACAATGGAGATGGACGCTGCTGTAAAAGCCATGTGTCAGGAGGTCCCGTGCTTTGGAGAAACCTCGCACAAGCTGACGATCATGCTCTTTGCGTCCATGATGAAGGGCATAAAATACACTCGCAGGTCCAACACTGAAACTACGGTTTACTTCATCGTCCACATTGGGAAAGACTACGGACAGGAGCAAATGGTCAATGCTCTAAAAGCCACTCAGGAGAACATTAAATATTACTACGAGCAAACCGGCAACAAGTCTAACAGCATTCGTAGAGGATGCAAAAAGATCGTCGAAGAGAACAACATTGATATATCCTTCGACGATGAAATCTTTGATGGAATCATTCCGAAGGAGAACACAGATACAGCTCTTTCATCCGACGCTACTGCAACACACTATTGGCTGTACGCAGCGGGTGATGGCTCCGCAAATTGGGAGAATGATTATGCCGAAGGGATTATGGCTATCGGCTGGTCTGACCTTGGCGATCTAATGGAATATAGCTCTAAGGAAGAAATGCGGGCAAAGATGAAAGAGGTCTACGGGGATACTGGCTCATATAAGAATCAGGTTCTTGCTACATGGCAATTTGCAAACGAGCTGAAACCCGGTGATGTCGTCTTTGTTAAAAAAGGCAGAAAACAGATCCTCGGTCGCGGGTTGGTCGAAGGCGAATATGTTTTTGATCCTGAACGCGGTCAATATGCCAATACCCGAAAGGTACGCTGGACAGATAAGGGCGAGTGGGAATTATCAGATCAGGGTGCTATCAAAACGTTGACGGATATTACGTCCTACACAGATTACGTCAAGAAGCTGCAAAACATAATTGACGGAGACAAGCACGAAGACAGCTTCGACGATGCCGCTGACGAGGAAATCACTTTCGAGCCATACACCGCTGATGATTTTCTGACTGATGTGTATATGGACGAAGATCGGTATAAGGTTCTCAAGTCGCTGCTTCTAACCAAAAAGAATGTAATTCTGCAAGGCGCACCGGGCGTGGGAAAAACCTTCGCAGCAAAGAGACTGGCATTTTCTATCATGGGAGAAAAGGACACCAACCGTGTGAAAATGGTTCAGTTTCATCAGAGTTATAGCTATGAAGATTTCATCATGGGTTTCCGCCCGACGGAGACAGGATTTGAACTGCGAAAGGGCGTATTCTACGAGTTTTGCAGACAAGCGGCTGAGGATGATCGTCCATACTTTTTCATTATCGACGAGATCAACAGAGGCAATCTCAGCAAGATTTTTGGCGAACTCTTCATGTTGATTGAGAGTGATAAACGCGGTGTCGAATTGCAGCTTCTATATGCAGATGAGCAGTTCTCCATTCCAAGTAACGTCTATATCATTGGCATGATGAACACTGCTGACCGTAGCCTCGCCATGCTGGACTACGCACTTAGACGTCGTTTTGCTTTCTTTGAGCTTGCTCCGGCATTTTCGTCTGCTGGATTCAGAGCATACAGAACGAAAGTCAATAACCCGAAGTTTGACCGGCTCATTGCAACAGTTGAGCAGCTTAACGACGTAATTGCAAACGATGACTCGCTTGGTGAGGGGTTCTGTATCGGACATAGCTATTTCTGTACAAACGCAACCATCAACGATGAATGGATGCGGTCTGTTGTCGAATATGAACTGATACCTCTTTTGAAAGAATACTGGTTTGACGAGGCAGTTAAAGTGAAGGATTGGAGCCGCACATTACGCGAGGTAGTCAAATGATCCGTGTCCAGAACGTTTATTATATGCTGGCTTATGCGTTCCAAGTGCTGCATGAGCAAGGGTATAAAAATGTCGCCACCGAAGAGTTTGATAATGTGGCTGAACTTCTGTCTGCTATTCTCTGCCGTGGAGTATCTGTCCAGATAAAGAGAGGCTTAATCAGACAATACATTTCAAGAGAGGAAGCACTTGCGTCTCCCCGTGGAAAACTTGAAATTGGTGAATCCATAAAGACACAGGTTATTCGCAAGAAACAGCTCATTTGCAATTATGATGAGTTTTCGGTTGATGCCTACCCAAACCGAATCATCAAAACAACAATGGATTTGCTGCTTCGTGGAAGTATTTCAAAAGCCAGAAAAAAGGAGATCAGGAAGTTGATGATTTTCTTTGATGGCATCAGCATATTGGACATCCATAGTATCAACTGGGACATTCAATATGATCGCAATAATCAAACATATCGGATGTTGATAGCCGTTTGCCGATTTGTGATAAAAGGTCTTTTGCAGACGACAGCCGATGGCTCAACAAAGATTATGGATTATGCAGATGATCAAACAATGGCGAAGCTATACGAGAAGTTTATTCTCGGATACTATCAGCGTGAGCATCCAGAGTTAAAAGCATACTCTCCACAGATTGCGTGGCAAGTCACAGATGGGTACAGAACGCTCTTGCCGACGATGCAGTCCGACATTGTGATTACGAATAAGGCAGCAAAGAAAACGCTCATCATCGACGCCAAATACTACACGCACAATATGCAAATGAAGGCATCGTACATGACGCAGACACTTCATTCCGGAAATCTGTATCAGATTTTCACCTATGTGAAGAACTGGTCTGCCGCGCCGGATGAGGTCGTTTCCGGTATGCTTTTATATGCGGGAACAGACGATGCGATTCAGCCAAACAATGATTATCAAATGAGCGGGAATCAGATCAGTGTGAAGACATTGGACATGGACTGCGACTTTTCTAAAATTGCAGCGCAGCTCGACAGCATTGCTGATCGGATAAAGTAGAGCGTAGGCACTGGACAGCCGTTCTTCTAATCTCACCGCTTCTTAAACAAGCAGATACGCTCTCCGTGGAAAGGAGCAATCATGAGTATACTTGAAAATCCCATACCGAATGAGGTGTTGGATAATGCAACAAGCCCTCTCACCGATGACAGGGCAGCGTACAAAGACAGCACCTACGAGATCGTTTCAAAGGTGGCTTACCTGATTGGTGTGCCAAAACGCATCTTTGACAACGAACATGAAGCCCCAAAAGTTGAAGTATACAATCGGTTGGACAGTGATAAAACAGCTCGGATTATAAGACATCTTTGCATTGTACGAACTGCGATTGAGCGCAATTTCAAGCGCATCAATGAACGCATGAGATTCCAGTATGAGACCATTCTGAGTATGCCGGAATATGTTCCGCAGGAAAGCATAAACCAGCTAAGTCTTGACGGAGTGAACTTCATCAAAAACACCAGCAAAAAACTGTGCCAACACGTTGTCGAGATTAACAGGTTGATTTGCGATAGAATCAACAACTGCAAGAAGCTCTTTCCACTCTGGATAAATTGGGATTACATTAAAGCACTTTTCGTCATGCCTGATGGTTTGAAGGAAGATGGTACAAGAGAGGCTGCCGACATTTATTACTCTCATTTGCTTTTTTATCCCTATCAGATGTACATAAACTGGCAGCCGGAGGAAGTCGGCAACATTCTTTACAATGATAAGAAGTTCGTTACCTTGCTGTACAGTTGGAACAACGACTATTTCACCGAATATAGCAAAGTCTCAGATGCGGGGAGTTATATCAAAGGAAGTATTTATGAGTTTATTGAGAGCAGCGAAAAGACTGTTATCGTTGTCGATTGTGAAAACTCTGATCCCTACAAGCTGTGTGCTACCTTAAAAAACCTCGATCACGAGTATACACAAAAAATTGCGTCGATCATTCTCTTTGATGATGTGCATACCGCCTCCGCATGGAGGTTATTAGACAGCTTCACCGCAATTCATGTTGAACACATGATGATTGAACGGGTGAAGCAAAGCAAGTCACTCGTTGATGTCATGCTTATTGCCCGAACTTGTCAGGAACACTACAAGAATAACGTCGATTCCTTTATTCTTGTTTCCAGCGACTCCGACTACTGGGGGTTAATCTCGTCTCTGCCGGAAGCACGTTTTTTAGTTATGATTGAACGAGAGAACTGCGGACCGGACTTGAAGAATGCACTTCTGAATGCAGGGATATTTTATTGCTATATTGATGACTTCTACTCTGGGAATGCCGAGGACATCAAGCTCGGCGCACTTTTCAAAGAAATGGAGCGTTATATTGACCAAACCGTCAGGCTCAATATCAACGAGATGTTCAGTGCCGCTTTGAAGGCAACGCGCATTGAGATGAGTTCGTCTGAGAAAAAACAGTTCATCGCAAAGTACCTAAAAACAATGCAAATGGAAATTACAGATGATGGTGACGTGGTTTTGCAGTTGAAACGAAAATAAGCCCGGTATTTGGGACACTTGCTATGATAAAATAGAAATGAGGACAGGCTGGCAACCAACAAATGATCCTCAAGTATTGGAGATGAAGATATGGCATACCAAAGCGAAGCGGCTCTTGAACAGCAGTTTATTGAGCAACTGAACAAGCAGGAATATACCACAGTCGCAATTCCTGATTATGACGCGCTGGTGGAGAACTTCAAAGTTCAGTTTGAAGCCTTCAATGCGCCAAAGCTGGATACGCCTATCACCGATAAAGAGTGGGAGCGTATCTTCAACCTCATGCTCGGAAAGTCAGTTTTCCAGAGTGCAAAAATCTTGAGGGATAAGTTTGTCCTTGAGCGTGAAGATGGTACAAAGGTATATCTGTCCTTCTTTGATCAGGACCACACGAAGAACATTTTCCAAGTTACTCATCAAACGACCGTGGTTGGAAAGTACGTCAATCGTTACGACGTTACGATTCTCGTAAACGGCTTACCCCTGATCCAAGTAGAATTAAAGCGCCGTGGCATTGACATCCGCGAGGCAGTCAATCAGGTCATGCGTTATAAGAAGCACTCCTACAACGGGCTGTATCATTTCATTCAGCTCTTTATTGTCTCCAACGGTGTTGACACAAAGTATTTTGCCAATTCCGACAGAGACTTGATGTATAGCCTTGCTTTCTTCTGGACTGATTTCAATAACGTCCGCATCACCAATTTGAAGGACTTTTCGATTTCTTTCCTTGCAAGGGATCACATCATTAAAATGCTGACACGCTACACCATCCTAAATGATACCGATAAGATTTTGATGGTCATGCGTCCCTATCAGGTTTATGCCGTAGAAGCACTGATCCGTCAGGCAACACTCACAAACCGGAATGCGTATATCTGGCACACAACCGGTGCGGGCAAGACGCTTACATCCTTTAAGACGGCGCAAATCCTCGCAGCAAATCCGAACATCAAGAAAGTCATTTTCCTTGTTGACCGAAAAGACTTGGATTCTCAGACAACCGAAGAGTTTAACAAGTTTGAGGCTGGTTCCGTTGATGTGACAGATCGCACCGATGTCCTTGTCCGCCAGATGAAGGACAAGAACAGGCAGCTTATCGTCACCACGATGCAGAAGATGGCAAACGCTGTAAAGCGCCCTCAGTACGAGAAAGTAATGGACGCATACAAAGACGAGAAGGTTGTCTTTATCATCGACGAGTGCCACCGCAGCCAGTTTGGGGATATGCACAAGGACATTGTGCGGCATTTCAGAAAGGCACAGTTTTTCGGCTTCACGGGGACACCTCGGTTTGAAGTCAACGGTAAAACTGAGGGTAAAATCACGCAAACAACAGAAATGCTCTTTGGTGAGTGTCTTCACAATTACCTGATTAAAGACGCCATCTTCGATAATAATGTTCTGGGCTTCCACATCGAATACATAAAAACAATGGAGGGTGATTTCGACTGGGATGACCCGACACTCGCGGACGCGATTGATATAGGCGAACTCTATATGTCCGATGAGCGAATGTCTCTGATCGCCAATCACATCATCCAGAACCACAAGGCGAAAACCCGAAATGGACAGTATACGGCTATTTTTGCCGTGTCCTCTATTGATGCCCTTGTTAAGTATTACGACATTTTCAAGAAGATCAAGCATGACCTGAATATCAGCGGCATCTTCTCCTACGGGCAGAATGAGGATGCCGAGGGCAAGGACGAGCATAGCCGTGATTCGTTGGAGCGTATCATCAAGGACTATAACGAGATGTACGGAACCAATTTCTCCACGGATACGTTCTCAGCTTATCACAAGGACATCTCTGACCGAGTAAAGGGAAAGAAAACAAAGTCGCTTGATATTCTCATCGTTGTGAATATGTTCCTGACCGGATTTGACAGCAAGCAGCTCTCTGTCCTTTATGTGGACAAGGACTTGAAGTATCATGATCTGCTGCAAGCCTATTCCCGCACAAACCGCGTTGAGAAGGAAACAAAGCCCTTTGGCATTATCATTTGCTACCGCAACCTCAAAAAACGCACCGATGACGCGCTGACACTTTTCTCTAAGAGTCAAGATACATCCGGCATTGTTGTTCCGGGTTATCAATACTTCGTGGAGAAGTTCAACGAAATGGTGATGAAGCTCAAGGAAATCGCACTGTTCCCTGAGTCCGTGGATACAATGCAGAACGAGGACGATCAGAAAAAGTTCGTCGTGACCTTCCGTGAGCTGACAAAGTACCTCCAATCGTTGCAGACTTTTATTGAGTTCAGCTTCGATCAGGATGCTCTTATCATGTCCGAGCAGGAATACCAGGACTACAAGAGCAAATACCTCATGCTCTACTCAAGGCAAAAAACAGACCGCGAGGTTGTTTCCGTCCTGAACGACGTTGACTTCTGCATCGAATTGATGGAGAGTGACAGGATCAATGTGGCGTACATCATGAACCTGATTCGCAACATCCATTTCGACGATCCCAAACAGAAGGATTACGATATTAAACACATTAAGGACGAGCTGGGCAGAACCGACAATCCGCAGTTGCTTCGGAAAGTCGAAATCCTGCAAGCGTTCTTGGATCGTGTTGTTGTCGGCTTGGAAAGTGCGGATGAAATTGATGCAGCATATAATGACTTTGAAAATGAAGCAAAGCGCGAAGAGATCGTTGCCTTTGCGAAGACTGAGGACATTGACGCATCTATGTTGACGGATATTATTTCGGAATATGAGTTTTCTGGCACAATGGATGCAGGAAATATCCGAGATAGGATTGAGAAGCCCTTGCCGCTTTTGAAGAAGCGCTCCCTTGTAAATCGGATTGTTGACTTCATCCGGCAGCACACAGAGAAATACCAATAAGGAGAGAGACAAATGGATAATTCGATTCAGGCTCATCAGAAAGAGCTTTGCAATAAGCTATGGGCAATGGCAAATGCCTTGCGCGGAAACATGGAGGCGTATGAGTTCAAGAACTATATCTTGGGCATGATCTTCTACTACTACCTTTCCGACAGGACGGAGAAGTATATGGCGAATCTTCTCAAGGATGACGGTATCGGTTATGAAGAGGCGTGGGCAGACGAAGAGTACAAGACCGCTGTTGTCGAAGAGGCGCTGCGCGATCTCGGCTATGTCATCGAGCCGCAGTATTTGTTCCGCAAGATGGTCAAGATGGTAGAAAACCGCTCCTTCGACATTGAGTTCTTGCAGAGTGCAATCAACGCCCTGATGGAGTCCACAATCGGAAACGATTCTCAGGAAGACTTTGACGGACTGTTTTCTGATATGCAGCTTGATTCATCAAAGCTCGGTCATACTGTCAAAGATAGAAGTGCTGTTATGGCAAAGATCATCGCTTCGCTGGACGAAATCAACTTCGGCGTGGATGATACCAAAATTGACGTTCTTGGTAACGCCTATGAATATCTGATCGGTCAGTTTGCTGCAACTGCTGGCAAGAAAGCCGGTGAGTTCTACACGCCTTCCGGTCCTGCCGAATTGCTTTGCCGTCTGGCTTGCCTCGGTCTCACGGATGTCAAGGATGCAGCCGACCCCACTTGTGGCTCTGGCTCACTGCTGCTGCGTCTCAAGAACTATGCCAACGTGAGAAACTACTATGGGCAGGAATTGACCTCCACGACTTATAACCTCGCCAGAATGAACATGATTCTGCGCGGAATCCCGTATCGCAACTTTAACATCTATAACGGTGATACCTTAGAGCATGACTACTTCGGAGACATGAAGTTCCGTGTTCAGGTTGCCAATCCGCCTTATTCTGCAAACTGGTCTGCCGATATGCACTTCATGGAGGACGAGCGTTTCAATGAGTATGGCAAACTTGCTCCGAAGAGCAAGGCTGACTTTGCCTTTGTTCAGCACATGGTTTACCACATGGACGAGGACGGACGAGCAGTCGTTCTCCTGCCGCATGGTGTCCTGTTCCGTGGTGCTGCGGAGGAAGTAATTCGCAAGCACCTTATTCAGAAATTAAATGTTCTGGACGCGGTAATCGGATTGCCTGCAAATCTGTTCTTTGGTACGGGCATCCCTGTCTGCGTCCTTGTTCTCAAGAGAGAGCGAAACGGTAACTCTGACAACATTCTTTTCATCGACGCTTCCAGCGACTTTGAAGCAGGAAAGAACCAGAACATCCTTCGGGAGTGCGACATTGACAAGATTGTTGAGACCTACGAGCGCCGTCAGGATGTCGATAAATATGCTCATGTTGCGACCATGCAAGAGATTGAAGAGAACGGCTTCAACCTAAACATTCCTCGCTATGTTGACACCTTTGAGCCGGAACCTGAGATTGACTTGAATGAAGTTGCTGCTGAGATCCGCAAGCTGCAATCTGAAATCAAGGATATTGATGCGGAACTGAAACCGTTTTTTGATGAGTTGGGGCTGGATTTCCCCTTTGACGTGGAGGGCAAATAATTATGGCAAATGTATCCTCAAGTAACGGTCTTGAGAAGCGCCCGAAGCTGCGCTTTCCGGGCTTCGATGAGCCGTGGAGAGCTGCACAACTTGGCAATCTGTTGATCGAACTGTCTGACTATGCTACCCAAGAAAGCGGTTTTCCGCTCTTAACATCATCGAGGCAAGGTCTATTTGTTCAAGAGGATTACTTCATAGATAAGCAAGCCAACGCTGAGACAACGGTGTTTAGTGTTCTTCCGTATGGTTGTATAACATATCGCCACATGAGCGATGATAATATTTTCCATTTCAATATCAATAGATTGGTCGCAAACGGTTTGGTAAGCAAAGAGTACCCCGTGTTTACTGTCAGAAAAGAAGTCCTTGATACGGACTTTTTAGTCGATACACTTAATTCGTCACCGTTATTCTCCGTATTCTGCATTCAGCAGAAAAAAGGAGGTACGAGAACGAGACTGTATTTTAAGACATTATGCTCATACCAAATGTTTTTGCCAGTATTGCACGAACAGCAAGTAATTGCTTCGTTTATTCGGCTTCTCGACAAGAGAATCGAGCGGCAAATGGAGTTGGTTGAAACCCTCAAGAAGTATAAAAGAGGTGTCGTTGCGGCTATTCTTTCACATCAGCTAAAGTTCTCAGATGCAACCGGAAGCCCATATCCAGAATGGACATCCTGCACGCTACAAGACGCAGTGGATTTTCTGGACGGACAGCGTAAACCACTTGAAAGTGCGGACAGAGCCAAACGGCAAGGACAATATCCATATTACGGCGCATCGGGCATAATAGACTATATTGATGATCTCATCTTCGATGAGCCGCTGCTCCTTCTTGGTGAGGATGGGGCAAATATACTTAATCGCAGTACGCCGTTGTGTTTTATCGCAGAGGGAAAATATTGGGTAAACAACCATGCTCATGTAATGCGACCTAAAGCAGGACAGAATATTAAGTTCCTTTGTGAGCTACTTGAAAGTCTCGATTATACACGCTATAACACTGGCACGGCACAACCAAAGTTAAACCAAGAAAAGTGCCGTAGAATTGAGCTTGCTTTGCCTGTTTACGAAGAACAATGTCGCATTGCCAATTTTCTGTCTGCCCTTGACCAAAGGGCAGACAAAGCGCAAAGCGTTCTTGATTATCTGCTTTCAAATAGAGCTGGTCTATTACAACAGCTCTTTATATAAAAAGCTGCCTCATATAGCCGTCCCTCGTTTTACTTAGAAGGTCAAGTGTTTTTTGGGTGGCTTGCAATCGTGTCTCCACAACATCAAGAATATCCGCGTACAAAAGTTGTTTCTCATGGCTGGGATACATAACAGGAATACCCATAAGCAAATCATCCGTCATAGATACTCGATCATGACGAACGCCTTGTGAGCCGTTATCATAGATGTACCTGTACCATGCGTCGCTCTTAAAGTACCAAGCGAGATATGAAGGAGAAATATCTGCTTGCAGCACAAGACAGGTATATAGCGGTGAGATAATACCTTGTTCACTGAGAGTATATCTATTGAACGGTCCGTATGGCGCAGAATTTGACTTTCTCGGATTGTAAACAAAGTCTCCATTTTCGATGACATAGTAATTTGCTGTGTTTCCGTCTACTGCAATATCCTTGTCAAAGAAATCGCGCTGAGGAATTAGTCCGTATTCCGCAGAGTTGGTAATTACATTTTTTATTACTCCATCTGCGTTACGGCGCGAAACTTTTTTGAAAATATCACCAAGACGAACACAAGCCCACTCTGCGCCATCCTGAGAAGGGAGTTGGCGAAAAATGCGCTGCATGACACCTCTTTTATACTTCTGATCAAGAAAGCAGAAACAGCTATATGACAGACGAAATCCCTTGCAATAGCGGAAAATCTCTGCTACTGCAAGGGATTTTACTTTTAGATCATACCGGAATGAGGTCTGAAAAAAGACCTCAAGTAACGGTCTTGAGAAGCGTCCGAAGTTAGCATTCAGAAGAGCAGATGGCTCAAGTTTTCCCAGTTGGAGTAGGACTTCTCTAAGCTCTATTATAGATCCTTACTCGGAAAAGGTATATGGGGAACATAAGTATGAGGTTCTAACATCCTCTCGTGAAGGTCTTCAACGACAAGTTGATCACTTTGGGTCAGAGCAACGGCATGATACGGACGGATATAATGTTATTCCGTTCGGTTACTGCACATATCGCAATAGAAGTGATGACGGGAGGTTTGCTTTTAATATCAATACGATCAGTTCAAATGCGATTGTCAGCAAGTTTTATCCGGTTTTCCGTTTCACAAATGCAAACAGCCTTTTCATGTCTGAGTTTCTTAACTCATCATCACGAGCAAAGAAGAAATTATCTGTCCTCGCGGTCGGGACAAGTCAAGTGGTTCTTTCATTCGAGGCTTTGAAAGCAGCAGACTTCGATTTACCATGCAAGGACGAACAGGATAAAATAGCATCTTTTTTTGAATGTTTGAATAGGCGTATAGAGTACCAGCGGACTTTAGTAGATGCCCTCAAGAAGTATAAAAGAGGACTGTCTTCGTCGTTGTTTGATGAAATTTCAAAGAGTGGATGTCCGACCGTTTCGTTTGCAGATGGGTTTAGGCTTTTGCAGAACAACACCTTTTCAAGAGACGATCTATCCTATGATGTTGGCGATGTCCGAAATATACACTATGGGGATGTGCTAATCAAATATGGAACTGTAACAGATATTGGGGCATTGTCTGTTCCGTGTATTAAACCAGACAGAGATATTGAGAAGTTTTCATCGTCAAGCTATCTTCGCAACGGTGACATTGTTTTTGCTGACACCGCTGAGGACTATACCGTCGGCAAGGCTACTGAGATTGTTGGAGTAACAAATCAGAGGGTTTTGTCTGGTTTGCATACGATTCCCTGCCGCCCACATGACCGGTTTGCTCCTATGTTTCTTGGGCATTATTTCAACTCGTATCACTTTAGAAGACAAATATATCGAATGATTCAGGGAATCAAAGTGTCGTCAATAAGCAAGTCTGAAATTGCTAAAACAACTATCCTTACTCCGCCTTATGATGTGCAGCGTAAAGTTGCATCAGTGCTGAGTGAAGTTGACCACCTAATTGAGAAGGAAGCAGAAACGGTAATAGTCCTTCAAAAAATTAGGCGTGGGCTGTTACAGCAACTCTTCATATAAATAACTGCTGCAACAATCCCTCTTTCATAAGTTGGAGTTCACCAAGCATATCAATAGCATCAAGCATTCTCGAATCAAGTCCTCGAAGTGTCTGAACAATTTTGGCTTGAACTTCTTTATTGGGTACAGAGAAAACGGACTTTTCGATATTCGACCATTCAGCCCGTGGCATTTTTGTCCCGGAGCTAATATTCGCAATTTTAATGAACTCATCTGTCTGAACGAGATAAAAGAGGTATTCTGGGATTATTGTCTCCGATGGGACTAAGGACCATATTTCAGAGGAACACACCATGTCCTTCTTTACAAAAGCGTATTTCCTTAGATAAGGGCGTAGCTTTCCAAAGAGCGTATCCCCTGACTTGCAGACACCTTTAATACTGTTTTGTTGTGTCGATGGGATGCTACCAATGATGCGTCCGGTTTCTTGCTCGATATGTTCCAATTCCACACATGGCATCTGTTCACCTGAGCGCGGATCATACTTTTCGCTTCGTCTGCTGGCAAGTTCAGCGAACGGATATGGTGTTGTCTGCCATGAGCAGATGCTCCCGTACTTACCAAATGCAACAGAAAGCACACCTCTTTTATACTTCTTGAGGTTATCTACGAGAGATTGCTGCGCGTCGATACGACGGTCTAAGGCAATGAGAAAGTCTGCAATCTTTCGTTGCTCGGTAGTATTCTCCGGCAGATAGTGTTTTGTGGCGAAGAACTCATCTGTTGGGACATTAAGCAATCCGTGATTTCTTGCCCCTTCTGCTGAAATCATATAGATTTCCTTGTACCATTTGAGTGAATCAAAGTACACCTTAATGAAGTCTGTATCGTGCTTCTTGAGCGCAAAACAGATGTAAAGTGTAGACAACGCTCCCATAGGATAGCGGTCTAACCGCTTTATTGAACCGAAGTCGTAACCTACGGAATAGCTCTTGTTATACGCATATTCGCCATTTCTCAAAAGGTAATATCCGCTCATGTCTTTGCTTGCAACGGTTTTGTTGAAGTAACTGATCTGATCGACAAGACCATCTTTCGAGGATATTGTCAGGGGTAGGTCAGTTTCATTGTTGCTGTTTTTCCGTGTTACCCGTTCTGCAAAATCAGACAATTTCTCTGCTCTCCACGGCTCATCGAAGCCCGGAAAGCGGAGCTTCGGACGCTTCTCAAGACCGTTACTTGAGGGTGTTAATGCCCTGATTATCCCTCCACCGGATAATGTTCGTGGAGGTGGTCATTATGACTAACAATACACAATTCAAGACGCTTGTGAACACATGGCTAAATCAAAAGAAGCCCATGATCACGCCGTCAACCCACGCCAGCTTTACGCTGATTGCCGAAAATCACCTGATCCCGTATTTCGGCAAGCGCAAGATTGGCAGCATCACTGAAGCGGACATCCAGAGCTACATTTCGTATCTCTACAATGCTGGACGCTTGGATAAGACCGGAGGGCTTACCGTGAAGACGATAAGGGATGTTATCCTCGTTCTCCGGTTGTCAATGGAGTATGCCTACAAGGAACGGGCTATTCCACTCCTGAACTGGGACCTAATCGAATACCCAAAAGAGCTTGGTATCAAGAAAGTAGTTTCTCTCTCAAAAGATCAAGAGCAAGCTCTAATCCAGTGTATCTACATGGACTTGAACCGGAAGACAGCGGGGATTCTGATTGCATTGTTTACCGGAGTCCGGATAGGCGAGCTGTGCGGCTTGCAGATGAGGGACATTTCGCTGACGGACAAGACCATCAGCATCAACAAAACCGTCCAGCGTATCTATGACAAGAAGAAGGGAGAATCGTATCTTCATATAGGACCGCCGAAGACGAAGACCTCCGCTCGAACGATTCCGGTTCCGTCGCTTCTCATGAACATTATCAAGAAGTTTTACACGGAAAACCCAAATCACTATTTCCTCACGGGCAAGACCAAGCCAACCGAGCCGAGAACATATCGGCAATTTTTCACACGTTTCTTGAAGCGGAACGGATTGGAGAAAGTGAAGTTTCATGAGATCCGTCATACATTCGCAGTTAGGGCAATCGAGATACCGGAGTTTGATATAAAGTCTCTTTCTGAAATCCTCGGACATAAGAACGTATCTTTTACCCTGAATGTGTACGGGAGCGCAAATCTCCAACAGAAGGTTAAGTGCATGAATCTTCTGAATGACCTCCTGTGAAGAAAAAATACCCCCGACGCTGTGCCAGATGCACAGCGTCGGGGGCATTCCTGTTTCCAGCGATTTAATTTTCTCCCAACAAGGGACTGTTCATAGGGTGGCACTTTCCGTTTTGCGAAGCCGTGAAAACTCAGTGCGTTCCGTGGAAAAGTTCTCGTGACCGCGCATACCGTACACGTTTCTAATAATCACTGTTCAGTGCAATGTGTATTCGCTATCGTAAGAAAATTCACGGTTTTCACAACGCTTGATTCAGAGAGGAAATAATTCGCCTTATTCCTGTGCGACATCAAGGGAAACCGGGTCAATGACTGTTACAGATTTGCCCTGCTGATGAGCATATCTGACGGTCTTTCCGGTTCCGCTGGGGCTTCCATCCCAAACTGCGATAAGAACATCCGCATGATCGACCATATAACGGTTGCGTTTGTCCATGCAGTCGGGCGAGTAATGGGTTTGAATCAGTGTTTCCTTATCGCACTTGGAAGCAATGTCGAAGTACCGATCTCTCAGAGCTTCCGACCACTTTGCGGCTTGACTTTCACACGGGATGGCACTTTCGAGCGTAATTCCCGGATAGGACGCTTTCAGTCCCAGCACGATCTCGGCGGCATACATATCTACACCGATTGCCATTCCGGATATAAAGTGCGTGACGCCTTCATTTTCGATGAGATTGATGATTTGCTCCCTGAGAGTTTTTTTGAGGTCTATGCAGCGTTCGTCTTCCTCATTGAAACCAAACGGGAGGTTTTGCGGACGATGCCCGGTAAAAGCACAGGTCTTCATTTTCTTTTTCATCTCCTGACTATGTATTAGAGACTGTTTCTATGTCTCTAATACATAGTATAGCACGGAGATATGAAATATTCTGTCGAAATAAGGGAAGAAAAAAGGCTGCGTGATAAAATCACACAGCCCATGACGGATTCAGCCATTATCTGCTGTTTCCTGCTGAATCATCAGCTCAACCATCTGCAAAATGCGCTTCTGCGCTTGCGGAGACAACGAAGCAAGTTTCTCCGAGAGTTCAGACGATTTATAGCTTGTCGAATGCTCCAGGACGTCACAGAAAATCGCGTCTGCCGAAACCTCAAGCCCATTGAGAAGAATGATCAATTTCTCACAGCGAGGAAACGACATACCACGTTCAACCGTAGAAATATAATTTGCAGTCAGCCCGGTCTTTTCCGCAAGCTCTTCTTGCGAGATTCCGAGGCGTTCCCGGCATTGTTTTACTCGTTTACCTATTCGTTTATCAATCATAGCGCATACCTACACCTTTTCTATAACGCTCATAACAATTATATGGGTTAGAGGCATAGTTATACAGAAACGCTAATGGTGACACTATGTATTAGCGTGTGATTTTCGGCGGTATTTACAGAAAAGATACAAAAAAAGAGCCTCTGCCGATACCCAAACTGGGCATCGACAGAGGCTCTTCGTTCGTTTTATGGACATTAGAATAAGTGCCGGAATCGACACTTATTCTCGCTCTATTGCTGGAACTGTGCGGGGAATATAATCACATAGAGCAGTCATTTCCTGCCGCTCTGAGGCTTGCAATCACAGGCTTTTTCGACCTCTAATTGTCCACTCCGCGATGCCTTGCGGGAGAAGTGCGGACAGGC
>OGQO01001513.1_pt1 | contig 20916 bp, 19 predicted proteins | sample 1553241 | NCBI WGS metagenome assembly OGQO01 (sample SAMEA2579933, study PRJEB22360) | human gut metagenome | biome: human gut; feature: human-associated habitat; material: faeces | place: Denmark | collected 2008/2010
TCACAGATTTGATAAGGAAGCCACGCCCCTTTAGGGGCGATTTTGTAATGTGGCTTGAGATTATTTTGATCTTTCCGTTTTTTGTGTTCCGAAAAACGGAAATGTTCTGAATGAAAAGCTGGTCGTTTAAGAAATATTATCCTTGGTTTTCAATATATCGTTCGATAACTGCTTGCGATACGGCGCCAATAGACGCTGCAAAATAGCTGTCTGACCATAGAACATGCTTTTCCAGTAATGTTGTTCTAACAGGGCAGAATGTTGTTGCCAAGATAAGTAAGTACTGTGTTGTTTTAATGCAGAAACAATATGAGTAATGGAATCAGTAGGGTTGTACTGAAGTAGAATGTGAACATGATCCTGATCGGTTTCCATGCGTTTTACATGCCAGTGATTCTTAACACATGTATTAAATAAATATTGTTTAACTGCATCTCGAAAATCACCCAGTACTATTTTCTTTCTGTACTTTGTTACGAAAATCAGATGAACCATTAATAGATTCTTATTGTGTCGTCTATGCTGATAAATATCCATAAAATCTCTTTTTAGGGCTTGAAATTTGCTAATATATATATTATAATATACATATCAACACAAATATACCATAGAAAGGAGAAAGATGCAATGTCCGAAGTTGTCAAAACAATGAAACTGCACATTCATGTCAATGAAACAGAAGCAAAAAGCCTGGAAGAACTGACTGCCTGTTATGCACAGGCATGTACATTTATTTCAAAGTATGTATTTGATCATGGCTTTATCTTAAATTTTATGAAATTGCAGGAGACGTTGTATCAGACAATTAGAGCCGAATTTGGACTAAAATCACAGTTTACAATTTCTGCATTTAAGACAGTCATCGCCCGTTATAAAACGGTAAAGGAACAGCTGTTTCAGAACCCGTATCGCTACGAAGATGAAAAAGGGGAAAACCATTTCATCAGTAGGACACTGGAATGGCTTCAAAAGCTAATCGTGTTTCGTCGCCCTCAGGCTGATCTTGTAAGAGGCCGGGATTACAGTTTTGTGACAGCAGATGATGGTCAAAAGCTGCTGTCTTTGAATACACTGAAAAAGCGGATTAAAGTTACGTTTGATCTGCCAAAGAAATTTAAAGAATACTTTGATGGCACCTGGTCGTTTGGAAGTGGTAAGATTGTGTCTATGAATGGAAACTGGTATTTTCATATCCCGATGACAAAGAATGTATCTAAAGAATTTTCTATGGATCATGTAAAACATGTAGTAGGAATTGACAGAGGAATACGTTTTATGGTTACTTCCTATGATGAAAAAGGAAAAGTAACCTTTGTAAGTGGAAAAGAGATTCAAAAAAAGCGAGAACACTTTCAGCAGGTACGTTCAGAGCTACAGTCAAAGGGCACAAAATCAGCAAAACGTGCATTAAAACGTATCTCAGGACGAGAGAACCGTTGGATGTCGGATGTAAATCATCAGATATCAAAGACACTCGTTACGAAATACAAAGCCAAAACGTTGTTTGTACTGGAAGATCTGAAAGGAGTCAGCTTCAGCGATGACCTTCTCGGAAAACGCAGTGCAAAAGGTAGACAGGAACTACGAACATGGACATTCTACCAGTTTGAACAGGATTTAACGTACAAGGCACAGGCAATAGGATCACAGGTTTTAAAAGTAAAACCGGATTATACTTCTCAGAGATGTCCGAAATGTGGGCGAATTCAGAAAGGAAATCGTCATCATGACATTCATGAGTATATCTGTGACTGCTGTGGATATCGTTCAAATGATGATCGTGTAGGAGCAATGAATATCCAGATACTCGGAACGATGTATGTGTCTGGTGACAGCAATCCGCGATTTGGAGTAAGAAAAGTGAACTAAACATGTTTCTGCCGGATACATTCTGGCAGAAGAAAAAAGCGGGCGTTGTCAATCGCCCGGTGATGTATCCGCAATCTCATGTACCTGAGAACGCGAGCAAAAGCGCAGTCTGGGAGCATCCATTGGATGACGCAAGGACCAGATGGGCGAGATACAAACTTCTGATGTGACCCCGCGTCATATCATACCTATCGGGTAACGGAGCCCTTAGCAAGCCCCGATCCCTTTAGGGTCGGGAGTAATTGACCAGACAGCGTCAGCCAAAGGCAGCAGCATTTGCAATTAGAAAGCGTTGGCTGGAAAAATAAACAGCGCAAGTTAAAAAGGAAAAAGAATAAGATATAAGAATGAATAAAAGAAGCGCCAAGGACAGGCAAAATCGTAAGGTTTTAGTTTGTCTTTGGTGTTTTTTTGTTGCAAAAAGAAAGGACAAATGATAAGCTAGAAAAAAAGTGATTGTTTGAAGGAGAAAATAATATGGCAAACCCAGACAGCCAGGAATCTAAATACTGGAAGTTAATGAGTGAACTGAAACAAAAAATAGTAGATGGTACTTACCAGGCAGGTGATAAAATGCCGTCGGAGAATGAACTGGCTGCTTTTTATCAGGTGAGCCGTCATACAGTTAGAAAGGCACTCGCGATTTTGGAGCATGAAGGCTATATTTATGCTGTTCACGGCAAAGGAACATTTTGTTCGGAGATGGGACGTCATACAAAGACATCTCGCAATATTGCTGTTGTGACGACATATTTGTCAGATTATATTTTTCCGTCTGTTATTCAGGGAATTGATCAGGTTATGACAGAGAATGGCTACAGCATTATTCTAAAGAATACAAAAAATTCCTCCAGTGCAGAAGGAAAATGCCTGGAGGAGCTTCTCTCAAAGGATATCGAAGGTCTGATTATTGAGCCAAGTAAGAGTGAGATTTACTGTCGTCATATTGCTCTGTACAAAAAATTAGACGAATTCCATATCCCATATGTGTTTATTCAGGGAACAATGGAACAATTAAGTGACCGCCCATATGTGATGATGGACGATTTTAAAGGTGGATATTTAATCACAAAATATTTGCTCTCCTTGGGACATCGGAAAATACTTGGTATGTTTAAGGCAGATGACAGGCAGGGAATAGAAAGGCATCGCGGGTATGCAAAAGCGCTTCAAGAGTACGGAGTTTTCTACGATCCCGACAGGATCATTTGGTTTCACACAGAAGATCGTGCTGTTAAACCATTTGCAAGACTGCGTGCAATGGCAGCGTCAGGAATAAAGTTTGACAGCGTTGTCTGCTACAACGACCAGATTGCAATCAAGACAATTCAGACATTGTCTCAGCTTGGCATTCGCGTCTCAGAGGATGTATCAGTAACGGGATATGACAATTCCTTTCTGGCAGAAAATTATCAAGTTGGCCTGACAACCATCGCTCATCCACACGAGAGATTAGGTGAGATCGCAGCAAAGCTCTTACTCGATTTAATGCAGGAAAAAACACTCTCCCTCGCCGACCGTCAGATCGTCATCGAGCCGGAGCTAATCGAGAGAGAATCTTGCAAACCTAGGTAAAAATTTCAATACCACTTTACGCAAGCCGCGAAAAGTGGTATTATTGTATCTAACGGCATTTACTGATTTAAAGTGCAATAGTTTACTGCGTCAATGCGGCAATGAAAGGAAAAATAGATAAATGAGACAGCTAATGTTAGGAAACAAGGCACTCGCAAGAGGTCTGTATGAGGGCGGCTGCAGTATTGTATCAAGCTATCCGGGAACTCCGAGCACAGAGGCGACAGAGGAAGCGGTCAAGTTTGAAGAAATTTACTGCGAGTGGGCACCAAATGAAAAGGTTGCGCTAGAGACAGCGTTCGGCGCATCGCTAGCAGGAAAAAGAAGCTTCTGTGGTATGAAGCATGTAGGTTTAAATGTTGCAGCAGATCCGCTTTTTACTTGCTCCTATACCGGAGTAAACGGTGGATTGATTATCTGTGTGGCAGATGATCCAGCGATGCATTCATCTCAAAATGAGCAGGATTCCAGACACTATGCAATCGCAGCAAAGGTGCCAATGCTAGAGCCAGCAGATTCTGCAGAAGCCTGTGAGTTTGCAAAGGCAGCTTATGAAATTTCAGAGGAGTTTGACACACCAGTTATCATTCGCATGTGCACAAGAATTGCGCATTCACAGAGCATTGTTGATACGAAAGAGCGTGTCTGTCCGCCGACAAAGCCATACGAAAAAAATGTCAGAAAGTATGTCATGACACCAGCCAATGCGATTGCGCGTCACCCGTTTGTTGAGGAGAGAACGGCACGTCTGGCTGAGTTTGCCAATACCAGCTCGCTAAATCGCGTGGAAAAGGGAAGTGAGCCAATCGGAATCATCACTTCTTCAACCTCCTACCAGTATGTGAAGGAGATTTTTTGCGATCACGTCAGCATTTTAAAGCTGGGAATGGTCAATCCGCTTCCAGAAAAGTTACTATTAGACTTTGCCAAGGGAAAAGAGCTGTTGCTGGTTGTGGAAGAGCTTGATCCAGTGATTGAAACCTACTGCAAGAGCTTAGGTCTTTCGGTTCACGGAAAAGATGTACTTCCGATGACAGGTGAGTTTTCACAAAATCTGCTTGCAGAAAAGCTAAGTAAAGCATTTCCAAAGCTTGCTGAACTAATAGGAACAATTCCGTCAGGAAGAAAACTTGATGAAGAGATTCCAGGTCGTCCGCCGGTGATGTGCGCTGGATGCCCACACCGTGGATTATTCTATACATTGTCAAAGAATAAATGTACCGTGCTTGGCGATATCGGCTGCTATACACTTGGTGCAGCTGCGCCGTTATCTTCCATTGATATGACACTTTGCATGGGTGCATCTGTCAGCGCAATCCATGGCTTTAACAAGGCGCTCGGAGAAGAGAGCGAGAAGAGAACAGTTGCAGTAATCGGTGATTCCACATTTATGCATTCTGGAATGACTGGACTTGCGAATATCGCATACAATCAGAGTAACTCCACCGTTATTATTTTGGACAACTCAATTACTGGAATGACTGGACATCAGCAAAACCCGACGACAGGCTATAATATCAAGGGTGATCCGGCCGGAAAGATTGATTTGGAAAGTCTGTGCCGTGCGATGGGCATTCGCCGTGTCACTGTTGTCGATCCATACGATTTGGATGCGTGTGACCGCGCTGTAAAGGAAGAGCTTGCAGCCACAGAGCCGTCTGTTATCATCAGTCGTCGTCCGTGTGCACTGTTAAAATATGTAAAGCATAAGCCTGCTCTTGTTGTCGATCAGGACAAATGTGTTGGCTGTCGCGCCTGCATGAAGCTAGGCTGTCCGGCAATCAGCATTAGAGGCAAAAAGGCAATGATTGATGCAACACAGTGTGTTGGCTGTGGTGTCTGCAGTAAGCTGTGCCGTCCGGGTGCATTAGGGGAGGTAACAAAATGACAAAGAATATTATGATCGTCGGTGTCGGCGGACAGGGATCGTTACTGGCAAGTAAGCTTTTGGGATGGCTTTTACTAAATGAAGGCTATGATGTAAAGGTTTCTGAAGTGCACGGTATGAGCCAGAGAGGCGGAAGTGTTGTCACCTATGTGAGATTTGGCGAGAAGGTGTATTCACCGATTATAGATAAGGGCGAGGCAGATTTGATTGTCTCCTTTGAAAAGCTTGAGGCAGCCCGCTATCTGGATTATTTAAAGCCAGATGGCACAGTGGTTGTCAACATACAGCAGATTGATCCGATGCCGGTTGTGACAGGGGCAACTGTCTATCCGCAGGACTTAATCGAGAAGATGAAAGCAGCTGGTGCAAATGTGGATGCGATGGATTGTTTGACACTTGCAAGAGAGGCAGGCTCTGAGAAGGCTGTCAATTTGGTCCTTCTTGGTCGCCTATCAAGACACTATGACATTCCACTAGAACATTGGCAGGCTGCGATTGAGGGATGTGTGCCAAAGAAGTTTCTTGAGATCAACCAGAAAGCCTTCCTTCTGGGACGAAATACAAAGCTGGATGGCGAAAACTAAACAAAGGGGAAAAAGAAAATGCCTGTAACTGATTTGCTGGAGCGAAATCATAAATTGTACGGAGATGAGGTCGCTTTGGTGGAGCTAAATCCGCTGATGAAGGATACAAGAAAGACAACTTGGAAGGAGTATGATCTAGTTCAGCAGACCTCCCCAGTTGCCTATCGAAGAGAGATTACATGGAGCGTTTTTGATGAGAAGGCGAACCGTGTTGCCAACATGCTTTTAGGCCGTGGCATCAAAAAAGGAGATCGCGTTGCGATTTTGATGTTCAACTGTCTGGAATGGCTTCCGATTTATTTTGGAATTTTAAAGACGGGCGCAATTGCGGTTCCGTTTAACTTCCGTTTCTCAGCAGACGAGATTCAATACTGTGCCGATTTGGCTCAGGTTCATATTCTGTTCTTTGGCTCTGAATTTATTGGTCGAATTGAGTCAATTGCCGATGAGCTGCAAAAAGGTCGTCTGCTAATCTATGTCGGAGATGGTTGTCCAACATTTGCAGAGAGCTATAGGGAGCTGGTTGCAGACTGCTCAAGCCAGGCGCCTCTTGTTCGACTTGAGGAAGAGGACGATGCGGCAATCTATTTTTCATCTGGTACGACCGGATTTCCAAAGGCCATTTTACATAATCACGAGAGCTTGTCTCAGGCGGCACAGATGGAGCAAAAGCACCATTTGACCAGCCGTGATGATGTCTTTTTGTGCATCCCGCCTCTGTACCATACCGGAGCAAAATTTCACTGGATGGGCAGCTTATATGCAGGAAGTAAGGCAGTCCTTTTGAAAGGTACCACACCAGAGATTATTCTCGATGCTGTCTCAAAGGAGCAGTGCACAATTGTCTGGCTTTTGGTTCCGTGGGCTCAGGATATTTTAGCCGCTCTTGATAGAGGAGATATCAAGCTAGAAGACTATAAGCTTGACCAGTGGAGACTGATGCACATTGGTGCCCAGCCGGTTCCACCGTCATTAATTCGCCGCTGGAAGCAGTATTTTCCACACCACAAGTATGATACCAATTATGGCTTGTCTGAGTCCACCGGTCCTGGCTGTGTGCATCTTGGACTTGATAACATTGATAAAGTTGGTTCCATCGGTATTCCAGGCTATCGCTGGTCCTGTAAAATTGTCGATGAAAATGGCAACGAGGTCAAGCAGGGCGAGGTTGGTGAGCTTTGTGTCAAGGGTCCTGGTGTGATGACTTGCTACTATAACGATCCGAAAGCGACAGCTGAGACACTCAAAAACGGTTGGCTTTACACTGGAGATATGGCAATGCAGGACGAGGATGGCTTCTACTTCCTCGTTGACCGAAAGAAAGATGTCATCGTCAGCGGTGGTGAGAATATCTATCCAGTTCAGATTGAGAATTTCCTAAGTGCCTATGAGAAGGTGCAGGATGTCGCAGTCATTGGACTGCCTGACAGCCGTCTTGGTGAGATCACGGGAGCTGTCATTCAAGTAAAAGATGGTATGGAATGCACAGAAGAAGAGATTAATGAGTACTGTCAGAAGCTGCCTCGCTATAAGAGACCAAAGAAAGTTATCTTTGCCGAAGTGCCGCGCAATGCAACTGGAAAGATCGAAAAGCCGGCCCTTCGAAAGAAATATGGTGCCGAGCATCTGGTTGCACAGCAGAATTTGGCCTAACCGGAGGTATAAAAGACCATTCGGGGAACGCCATGGGGATGGGGGAATGCGGCCCTTTAGGGCCACTTGCCCTGTCCCCGTGGCTGACCAGTTACAAAATGAAATTGTGTAGCGCAAAATACCATTTCGTCGGCGCAAGCCACGACAAAACTTTGTACCCTGGAATGAAATCTCTAAGATCCATTAAAACCGGAGAGTACAAAAGACAAAATAGTAAAATCACTGGAATCAGCGCATCAAAGGCGAGCGATGATTTTATGATCTGGCCTAAAAGTGTACAGAGGATGCTACACAGCGCAGAAAAAACAATCAAAAGTGCAAGCTCTGCGATAAGCGTTACATTTACTGGGACGACAGAGCCGATGATAAGTGCAAGCAAACCAAAAACAGAAAGAAACAGAGCTGGAAGATAGCTATACAAAAAAGGGACAAACCATTTTTCATCTGGGCGGCGAAGCAGAAAGCGCCCTTTTTTTGCGTCATGACGATACTGGGAGCTTCCTGCAAGTGCAGTCAGCATTATAAAAAGTACGGCAAGTCCGCGAACTGGAATTTGAAATAGTGCCTGATCGTCATAGAAGTTTTCTGGAATATCCTCATACACAACATGAAAGACTGGTGTATTTTCCTTCTCATATTCATAGTGCTCATCGACAAGTGCTTTTAGTTCATCCGCTGTTTTTACTGAGACGACATCGTAAGATGCAATAAAATCAGCAAGCATTGTCTTTGCATATTCTTGAAAAATTGCATTGTAGACAGCTTCGTTTACGACAGCCGTAAGAACAGTTGAAGGAGAAGTGTAAACGCTGATACATCCGTCTTCGCCAGCCTGCATCTGTGACTCTAAATCATTTGGAAATTCATAACCGCACTCTGCTTTTCGAAGATTAATATCTTCCTGCATGTAATCTAGTGATGAAGATCGGTAAAAACGATACAATCCATCATCAAGTGACTCAAGATTAGTAAGCACAGCTTCGGTCATTTCATCAGGATTGGCACAGTATAATCCAATGCGGATGATTTCGTGGCGGTCTGCATTTTGTGCCGCAGCAATGCCAATAACAAGAAGAATAGCGGCCATACACCAGAGTGATTTTTTCTTTCTTGTATAGCGGGCAAGGAATGAGAACCAGGCACGAAGTAATTTTAAATTTTTATTTTTCTTCATACTTGCTCCTTTCTCTGAGAGAGTGCGTCAGCTTACCTTTTTTGAACGTGCAAGCAAGGAGCGCAGCGATTATCAAAAGGATTCCTTCTATAATCAGAATAATGATGTCAAAACTGGAAACGCTTTGACCAAATTGCCAGAATATCATATTTTTTAATTGGCTTCCAGGCAGTGTGGCACTTATGCGGCGAAGCATATCCGGCAAGAATGCAGAAGGAATCAGACAGCCTGAGGCATACATTACAAGAAGAGATACAGCAAATGTGGTTATCATACAGGCCTGCTTGCCATGACAGATGCGGCAGATAAAAAGTTCAAGTGCGCATGAAAAAAATGCACATACAAAACATGAAACTAGAGTGCGTCCAATCAAAAAGGCAGGAACAATATGTGCTGCGCTTCCAATTGTACCGATCAAAAGACAGATGGCTGAAAAAATGAGCCATTGACATATTACTGCTGCTGAAAAATCTGCCAGCAGACAAAAAGAATCAGAAAGGCCAAGGCGCGAGAGTGCAGGCAGTACGGTACGGTTTGGAGCAACAAAGAAAAAGCACAGATTTATGCCCGACAGCAAGAACAAAAGAGCCAGTCCGCTGCATAGATAGCCAACAAGAACGAAATCTGTGGCAGGTGCGTTGTCAGAAGAGATTTCTTCCTTTTCAAGACTACTCTCTTCGATGTCGCTTCCAACAATTTGAAACAGTGCATCGCGCTTCAAAACAGCATTGATATACAAATCGTTTAGCTGTGTGTTTGCTTTATCCTGCTGTTTTTCGGTAGCATCAAAGTCATCATAGATTTCATACAGCGCATAGACTCCAGTTTGAGAGCTTGCTACCATCTGGGAGAGGCTGTCAACAATTTGACGAAAGATTACTGTCTCAATGCTTGGCTCACCAGGATAAATGATGCGGGCAGGAAGATCATTCGTGCCACTCATGATAGTGTGGATCATGCCTTCTGGGATAATGACGGCTGCCTTAACCTCACCTGAATCGAGCATGGCTTTTGCTTCGTCCTCAGAGGTGGTTTGTTTAATTGTGACCATCGAGGATAAGCTTTCCATGTTTGAGACCATGCCGAGTGCAAGTGAATAATGAAGTCCTGCATTTTTGGGCATAACGAAGACAACGTTAAAGTGAGAAGCGGCTGAAGTGTCGTTTTTTTGATTGACGAATGAAAGGCCATATATGGCGGCTGCGCAGATGATGCCTAAAAGAGCGAGGCCGCAAAAAAGCTTTCCGAGTCTTCTAAAGCAGCGCTTCCAGGTAAAAGCCAGATAACAACGACGCAAATTTAAAGTAGAACTCATGATAAGTATTCAATAATCTCCTTTACTGGTGTGTCGGCTGCAAGCGTTCTTGCATGACCGTCCTTTAACAGAATCAGTTTGCTGCACAAATCAAAATCAGCCTCCTCATGCGTAGCAAGAAGAACGGTATTTCCCTGAGCACAGTACAGACGAATATATTCGCGTATATCCTCCTTGCAGACAAGATCTAGTGCAGCATCAGGTTCATCGAGAAGTAAAAGCGTTGGGCGCGATGCAAGTGCGCAGGCAATGCTTAGGCGCTTTTGCATGCCGCCGGAGAGAGCCTTTGCCTTTTTGTGGAGGAAAGGTTCAATTTTTAATATGGATAGAAAACCATCCTTTAAATCATCTTCAATGGAATATTTGGTAGCGCTGTACCATAATTTTAAGTGATCCATGGCAGTCATATCAGGGAAAAGTGGGTTATTTTGAGCCACATATCCGATTTTTGTGGACTGCAGAGACGGATTTTTTAACAGATTCTTTCCATCAAATAGAATAGTTCCGCTGTCTGGCGTATCTGTTCCTGAAAGAATATGCAAAAGTGTAGACTTTCCGCAGCCGTTAGGACCGAGTAAGCCAATGCATTCGCCAGGTGCAGCATCAAAAGAGACATTTTGCAAAACCTGCTGTTTTTTATAGGATTTTGAAATAGATTGTATAGATAACATAAGACTCCATTCTGCTGCGAGGCATTTTGCAGCAAACTTGTTGACTGTAACAAAAACAGTATAACACAAAATGAGCTGTAAAATATATATAGAAATTGACTTTTTTGCCACTCTGAGATACAGTAAAATCACAAAGATATATGCTGCAAAAGGAAGGAGTGAGTAGTTTATGAGGAAAAAAAAGAGGTGGGCACTGATTATGGCAATCGTTATGCTAGTATTGTCTGTGCCAAATAGTATGATACAGGCGCAGGAAATACAGAGTACACAAGAGTTTGCTATAGAATGTGCAGTGGAAAGTGAGAGCAATCCGCTATATGGTTTTAATAGTGAGACTAGCACGGAAGTTACATTTGAAAGTGCACAGCAAACAAGTGCGCCAGAAATATCAGGTCCTAGATTAGAAAATTTTGATTTGGGAATTGCATATCTTAGAAATGCATTTGTAAATCGAGAAACGCATATTGAATTTGGTTTTTATTGTGATCAGCCAATTGATAAAGCAGGAGAAGTAATTAAGGAGGCTCTTTTTACACATACAAAAAATCCAATTGAAGGAGACTATTTGAGGTTTCAGTATCGGGAGTATAGTGTTACGCGATATCTTGTCACATCTGGTTCACGATACTGCTATCTTATTTTCATGGATGTAGTGTATATGACAGATACTGCACAAGAAGCAGCAGTCAGTGCAGCAGTGAGCAGTCTGCTTGGGAGTCTCGGTGTAAATTCAATGGATTCCTACAGTAAAATAAAAACAATTTATAATTGGATCTGTCAGAATGTTTCATATGATTATGCACATGTGGGAAATACGGAGTATTTAAAACAATTTTCTGCATATGGAGCGCTGGTTGAAGGCACGGCAGTTTGTCAGGGATATGCTGTGCTATTGTACAGATTGCTTCTTGAAAGTGGTGTTGACGTGCGTGTGATTCCAGGAACAGGAAATAGTACACTTCATGCGTGGAATATTGTTGAATTAAATGGTGTTTATTATAATGTGGATTCAACTTGGGATGCAGGAAAAGATTCGTATGGATATTTTCTTTGTAGCGAGGCTGATTTCTCAGGTCACATAAGATTAGATGGTTACCGCACCGATGCGTTTATGACTTCATATCCGATGTCATCTAAAACATATGAGTCAGAAGAAACAACACCACCGGAAACAACACCACCGGAAACAACACCACCAGAAACAACACCACCAGAAACAACTACACAAGAAACAACAGCAGAAGAAACATCACCAGAAACTGAGTCAAGTACGCAGGAAACAACGCCAGAAGGAGATTCTTCGGTTGAAGCAACTACATCAGAGCAGGAAACAACATCACAGAAAAAATATCCGGATGGATTGGCATTAGACAAAAAGGGAGTTTGGAAGTATTATAAAAATGGTGAGGTTTGCACGAGTTACACGGGTCTGACATTGTACTATGGAACGTGGTATTATGTAGAAAAAGGTGTACTGAACTGGAATTATACAGGTCTTACAAAATATTATGGAACATGGTACTATGTAAAAAACGGGCGTCTGGATTGGGGTTACACAGGTCTTACAAAGTATTATGGAACATGGTACTATGTAGAAAAAGGTGTACTAAACTGGAATTATACAGGTCTTACAAAATACTATGGAATATGGTACTATGTAAAAGGCGGGCGTTTGGATTGGACATATATTGGTCTTACAAAGTATTATGGAACATGGTATTATGTGGATAATGGCGTATTGAACTGGAATTATACAGGCCTGACACAGTATTATGGAACATGGTATTATGTAAAAGGTGGGCGTTTGGACTGGAATTATACCGATTTAATCCTGTACTATGGAACATGGTATCATATAAAGGGCGGCCGTTGGAACTGCAATTACACAGGTTTGGTTCAGCATTGCAAAACTTGGTATTATGTGAGCGGAGGATGTCTGGACTGGAATTACACAGGATTGACAAAATATTATGGAACATGGTATTACGTGGAAAATGGTGTACTGAACTGGAATTATACAGGTCTTACACAGTATTATGGAACATGGTATTATGTACAAAAAGGAATTTTAAACTGGAAGTACAATGGAATTGTATATCATAATGGTGTGCGCTATACTGTGACAAACGGAGTAGCAAAGTGTATGTAGGGAAGCATTATGTTTTTCCTTTACAACCAGTAACGCTTATGCTATACTGCGAATAGAAGCTGTCCGGCAGATGTTGGCTTAAATGCTATCGTTTGCCAAAGAGAGCACCACAAAAAAGAAAGGTAAATGAAACAATGAAGGGAATTATTTTAGCAGGCGGTAGTGGTACAAGACTGTATCCGCTGACCAGAGTAACATCAAAGCAGCTGCTTCCGATTTATGATAAGCCGATGATTTATTATCCGCTGTCTGTTCTTATGAACGCAGGAATCCGCGAGATCTTAATCATCTCTACACCAGATGATACACCGAGATTTGAGGCACTTTTAGGTGATGGTCATCAGTTTGGAATCGAGCTGTCTTATGCTGTGCAGCCAAGCCCAGACGGACTGGCTCAGGCATTTATTATCGGCGCTGATTTTATTGGCAATGATAATGTAGCAATGGTTCTTGGCGACAACATTTTTGCGGGTCATGGTCTGACAAAGAGATTAAAGGAAGCAGCAGACCGCAAAGTCGGTGCTACTGTATTCGGCTACTATGTAGACGATCCGGAGCGTTTTGGTATTGTTGAGTTTGATAAGAATGGAAAGGCAATCTCTATCGAAGAAAAGCCGGCACATCCAAAGAGCAACTATTGTGTAACTGGTCTTTATTTCTACGATAACCGTGTTGTTGAGTATGCAAAGAACTTAAAGCCATCTGCAAGAGGAGAGCTTGAAATTACTGATCTGAACCGTATTTATCTTGAGAACGGTGAATTAAATGTTGAGCTTTTGGGACAGGGCTTTACATGGCTTGATACTGGTACACATGAGTCTTTGGTAGATGCAACTAACTTTGTGCGTACCGTTGAGACACATCAGCACAGAAAGATTGCTTGTCTGGAGGAGATCGCATACTTAAATGGATGGATCACAAAGGAGCAGCTGATGGAGGTTTATGAGATCTATAAGAAGAATCAGTACGGTGCTTATCTGTTAGATGTCATGAATGGAAAGTACATCGACAAATAAAATAATGATGAAAAGAAAATATCGTGTGATATTGCTGGCAGCGCTGGTGCTTGGATGGATGGGCGTGATTTTCATGTTCTCCAGTCAGGACGGCGCTGCGTCGTCTGAGACGAGTGGTCGGGTAGTAGAACGGGTGATTGCCGTAGTAAAACCTGATTTTAACAGCCTTGCAAAGAGCGAACAGATCAGCTTTCGGGAGATGGTCACATTTTTTGTACGCAAGGGAGCGCATTTTACAGAATACATGATTCTGGGCGTGCTTCTTTTTTTATTTTATTATGAGTGGAGACCGAAGATTTTTCAGGTGTCGCAAAAGGAAAATATGCATATAATGAAGCTTCGCCTACGCCGCATCTGGTTTATTGCTTGGATCACAGGTACGCTTTATGCAGCAAGTGATGAGTTTCACCAGATGTTTACTGGAGAGCGTTCCCCGCAGGTAAGAGATGTGTGTATAGACAGCTCAGGAGCAGCAGTTGGATGTCTGCTCGCACTGATGGCCATGGTGCTTATAGTAAGAAAATTTGTAAGAAAAATGCAGAGGCAGACAGAAAAGTAATATATAAAAGTAAGATAAAATAAGGCATCAAAGCAAAAAATGAAAGCGAAGATGCCAAAGACAAGACATCATATAGGACAGCAGGAGGAATAAAAAAATGACAGAAGCATTGGAAAAGAATATCAGAAAAGTAGTGCCGTATGTTCCGGGAGAACAGCCACAAAATCCAAACGTGATAAAGCTAAACACAAATGAAAATCCCTATTCACCTGCACCTGGCGTAGCGCGTGTGTTAAAGAGCATGGACGCAGATCTGTTGCGTCTTTATCCAGACCCGACAAATGGCTGTCTTGTAAAAGCACTGGCAGATTATTATGAGTTAGCAGAGGATCAGGTTTTTGTTGGAATCGGTTCTGATGATGTTTTAAGTATGAGCTTTCTGACATTTTTTAATTCTGGAAAACCAATTCTGTTTCCGAATGTGACGTATTCATTCTATGATGTGTGGGCTGATCTGTACCGTATCCCGTATGTGACATGTGCGCTTGATGATCAGATGATGATCAAAAAGGAAGATTATTTCAAAGAAAATGGCGGTATTGTGATTCCAAATCCGAATGCACCGACTGGAGTGTATGAGCCGCTTGAGACATTTGAGGAAATTTTACAGAAGAACCCAGATGTTGTTGTTATTATAGATGAAGCCTATGTGGATTTTGCAGATGGCCCGTCAGCACGCACTCTGATTGAAAAGTATCCAAATCTGCTTGTTGTTCAGACCTTCTCAAAGTCACGTTCCATGGCTGGAATGCGTATTGGCTATGCGATGGGAAATAAAGAACTGATTAAGGCACTTAATGATGTTAAATATTCCTTTAATTCCTATACAATGAGCCGCGCTGCGCTTCTTTGCGGTGTTGAGGCTGTAAATGACAGAGCTTATTTTGAGGAACATGTAAAAAAGATTTGCGATACTCGTGAAAAGACAAAGAAAGCATTGGCTGCGCTTGGTTTTTCATTTCCAGACTCCCAGTCAAACTTTATCTTTGCAGCACACAAGAGCATGCCTGCAAAGGAGATTTTTGCATCATTAAAGGAACGAAATATTTTTGTTCGCTATTTTAACAAACCAGGTATTGATAATTATCTGCGTATCACAATCGGTACTGATGAGCAGATGGCAGCACTTGAGGCAGCATTGAAAGAAATCTTGCCGCAGGCATAAAGAATATACGAAATAGAATAAATCAGATAAAAAAGCAGAGGCAAAATCGGTAAAATGATTTGTCTCTGTTTTTTTTGTTTTTTAAAATGGATGCTTTCGGTATTGCGCAGGTGTTACACCAGTCAATTTTTTAAACTGGCGATAGAAATGAACTTCATTGTTGTAGCCGCAAAGTTCTGCAATCTGGGAGAGAGACAGATTGCTGGTAGATAGATTGAATCTTGCTCGTGTCACACGCATAAGAATCAGATCCTGCTGAAAGGATTGACCAAAGAGCTTTTTATAGATAAGCTGAAAATATGATTCACTTATATTAAGCTGCTTGGCACATCGTGCAATTGAATGCTTTTGCTCAAGTGAAAAAGAAGGTAGAGAAAATTGCTCATTTCCAGGAAATGTGTTATTTTTCACATGGCCGCACGATCAGCTTTTCAGATGGAAGCAGCAATGGAGAATATCCGATGGGATTGACCTGCTGTCTGGCAAATCTTTACAAAGATATTCGGTTCCCAGATCCGATCTATGCAAGAGGTTTTTCAGGGGATCGTTGTTGGAAATGGAACGAGCTGTATACAGGCTGGTATTGGACAAAGAATTATCTGGAAGATGTTGAAAAGAAGATAGTAGAGGAGCCAAAGCCACTTTTAGAAGAAGGTACTGATTTTTTGCAGGATGCACAGTGGTGTATTCTTAGAGGCAAGGATAATACAGCATTGGTTGCTAAGGGGGGAAATAATGATGAACCTCATAATTTTAAAGTAAGCGGTCCGGGGTGAAACCCTGGGCCGTTTTTTTGATATTTTTAAACTTAACGCATCATCGCCCTTGAAAAAACAAGTTGGCTATGATACCATAATACCGTGAAAAAATTTGATTTTGAAGGGGGTGAGCCAAGTAAATGGAATCATTGCAGCAGCGGGAGAATACTGTGGAGGCAAAAAGATTAAAGCGAAAATTTACAGGGGCGCTGTTGGCACTTTTGATTACATTTCTGGCGGTGGCTTCTGCAACATATGCCTGGTATATTTATAATACAAGTCAGCATACGACAAATGTTCGTATGGCGGCAGGTGCAGGTGTCAATCTTCAAATCAGTAATGCATACAATGGCGTGTATGGCTCATCAGCTGTTTTAGAAAGCTTTTCAGGACAGCTTGTGCCTGTCTCAACAAATAAAATTAGTGCTGGCTTTCAGAAGGTGACAGAGTTTGCATCAGGCTATCAGACAAAAACAGGACTTGCAGCAAGCATTTTTGGAAATGGAGAGCAAAATGATTATTATCATACAAGTCTGTTTTTAAGAACAACAGGTGGAACACTTGATATATATCTGTCAGATATTGGATTTGAGGACAGTGATGAAGCTTCACCTATTTCTTCAGCAATTCGCTTGGGACTAGTTGTTCATAAGGTGGGAGAGCATCAGGCACATGATAATGAATATATCTTTGCAATAAGCGATAAAAAAAATCCAGAAGCAGAGTATAACACGGCAACAGGGCAGGAGGGCTATGTGCTTGATGCTTCACGCAAGGATGGCACAACAGTGCCATTTACACCATATACATCAGATGAGTATTGTATCTACAATAAAGAGACTGGTGCTGTGAAGCGCAAGGATGATTCACTGCGGCTCTGTACGATATCAGGTGCTGATGATGGAAGTGTTGGTGAATCTGTTGAAATTGAGCTTTACATTTGGCTGGAAGGCTGTGATGAAGATTGTACTTCAAATCTTTGCAGACAAACGCTTAGAAATTTGGCAGTGTCGTTTGCCGGAGTGAAGACAGATCAATAATTAAACAAAAGGGAAGGGAGAGCCATGAATGATGATGTCAAAAAATTAAAAAAACGACTTCGGGCTGTTATATTTTTGACTGTGCTGATTTTTTGCGCAGCAGGCGGATCTGTCTATGCATGGTTTACGCTGTCAGGAATGGCCTCTACAAATGTAACACCAATGGGTGGTTCAATAAGTAATGGTGATGCGTCACTTTTGATTTCCACGTCGCGTTTGGGACCATTTGATAAGAACTGCGAGCTGGTGCTAGATGGAAATCCAGACACATTAAAGCCACTCTCGACAGCAGATCTGGATCATTTTTACCGTGCAATTGCACAAAATAAGGACGGAATTGCTGTTCTCTATGAAGCGGCGGATAGTCAGGTGGATGAGGATGCACTTCACGGAACCGTTTACTTAAAGTGTGAGAATGCACCGTGTGATGTGTATTTTGATGCGGAAAATTTGAATGTTGGAAGCGATGCACAAAGCTTAGCTGCGATGCGTCTTGGCATTCGTATCACATCGGATTCTGGTACAAATACATATCTTTTTTTGCTGGATGAGCTAGGATCTGCCGCAGGAGCACAGTCAAGGGCAACAATACCTACTTCATCATCTGTAGTTTCGTCTATATCGTCAGGCGGACAGGCGGCTTACGTGTCTGACCCATCAACCACGATTTCCCAATATATGTCTTATAAAAATAGTTCATACAAATATGATGCGGGTGCATCTGTTCTTGTCTCGCTAGAGACCGATGAAGTGGCATCAGTAGAATATTGGCTTTATCTTGAAGGATGTGATGAGCAGTGCTTTAATCCGGTGCAAAATAAGGATGCCGGACTTATGCTCGCGTTTGTTGGAGTGGATGAATCACAGAATGGAGGAGCAAAATGAAGCAGGCGTTTCGAAATTGGTTTTTGTGTGTCACAGCAATCGCAGCGCTTCTTTCATTAACTGCGGCTACTTATGCATGGTTTACATCTAATCAGGCTGTTTCAACAACAAGGGCATCGGCGCGTACAGCAGAAGAAAGCTTAGAGCTTCAAATTAGCAGTGACGGCAGCACTTTTTCCAATGCGTCATCTGTTTCGATTGCGCAGATTAATCAGACTTCACTGACTAATCTTTTGCCTGTCTCTACGGCAGATTTGACGAATTTTGTCTATGCGCCATCGACTGTGTCAGATATGGCGGTGACTTTTGAGCCTGTCACTGATGAGCAGTATTATTATCACGGAAGAATCTATCTGCGTGCGCTGGCACAGGGATTATCATCAGACACGACACTTTCTCTTTATCTTGATCAGACAGATGGTCTTCTTGGAAAAGATGTAAATGGAACGCTGTTAAATGCTGCCAGACTTGGACTTGTCTTTAACAATGATTATTCATCATCGGTGATTCTTCGTTTGTCAAACTCACAGAATGCACCCAGTCAGCAAGTCTTTAATACAGTTGTAGGCGGTGTCACCCGTGGTTTTGGACAGGTACTTTCATGGAATAAAAGTGGTGTGCAGGCTGTGGCAGATCCAAGTGTTTTAGTCACCGATTATACTGTTTCATTTAGTGCATCAGATATGAGTGTCCCGAAAAAACCGCTCTGTGTGATGAATTTAAACCAGATTTATACAGTTGATGTTTATTTTTACCTGGAGGGGTGCGATCCAGATTGCTCTGAATCAATCACTCACAATGAGGCGGATTTGTATCTGGCCTTTTATGGTATTTCCGGCCGGAAAGGAGACAGATAATGAAGGAGAGAAATTCGCAAAAACAATCTGACTCTATGCGTTCTCGGGTACGCACATCTATCTTGTTACTATTGCTGGCACTTGTTGCAGTGACTGCAACGACAGTCGCATGGTTTTCAATTGCAGATAAGGCAAGAGTGCGCACAATGAGTCTTGATATTATATCAGGTGTGGATCTTAGAATGGATCTTGATGCACATGATACAATTGAAGCATACAAAAAAACGCTGTCATTTGAAGAGATTGCATCGCGCATTCAAAAGGAAAAGGGTTTTTCAATGAAGGAAGTACCGCTAGAACCTGTTACAACGCTTGATCAGCGCACCTTTACTTTTGAAAACGGTGCAGCTGCGTCAGCAAAAAGCGGTGCATATCTGGAGTTTACGCTTCACTTTATGGCAGCGAAGGATATGATAGTACATTTGACGAGTGCAGACAGCTCGAAAAACATCAGAGACGGAACTGCAATTTTGTCAGATACATCATCACTTTCTGAGGCAATGCGTATTTCGTTTGAGGCAGACGGTATATGTTATGTGTATGATCCAGGATTAGGCGATACGATGACACAGACAACGTCTGCAAGAACTTTTGGTCTATTGCCGTCAGAACAAATGATATTAAATGAAAATAATGCCATGTTTTCGCTTAAGGAAGGTGAGGATAAGGCAGTTTTGGTACATATCTGGTTGGAAGGAACAGACCCACTATGTACAGATGAATTAAAATCGGCTGAGTATGCGATTAGGCTTCGTTTCACAGGAACAGATTCCTTGAATCAGGCCTTTGACCACTAATATAGTTCACACACGTGAACGCTAATTAACATTACGAAGCAACAAAAACGAGAGGACAAAAAGAAAATGAATGCAGTGAAACGAGCAGCAAATGTATTATTGAGTGTAATCCTGTGGGCAGTCATTTTGGTGGCAGCGCTTTATGCTTTTACAACAATGGCAACTAGGGATAACCAGAATGTATCAAATCTCTTTGGGTATACGCCGTTAGTAGTAAAATCTGATTCAATGGCACCAACATTTGAGACTGGAGACTTGATTGTGATCAAAAAGTGCGATCCGCAGACTTTAAAGGAAGGAGATATCATCTGTTTCCACACAATCATAAACAACGAATATGCACTTAATACGCACCGTATCAAGAGCATCGAGGCAGTAGGCGATGCAAGAAGCTATACGACAATCGGTGATAACAATAATGGTATTGCAGATCAGCATGTGATTTCCGATGGTGATATTGTAGGAAAATATGTGACAAATATTCCGAAGATCGGAAAAGTAATGGACTTTTTATCAGGAAGTACAGGATTCTTGATTGTAATCGTGCTTCCAATGCTGCTGTTCTTTATTTATCAGGTATATCATCTGATTACGATCAGCATTAACTTAAAGAAGGCAATTGCAGTTGAGACTGCAAAAGAGCAGGAGAGTGCAAATATGCAGGCAGCAAAGGACGCAGAGGCGGCACTTGCAGAGGCAAAGCGTATGCGTGAGGAGGCAGAGGCAATTCGTGCACAGGCGCAGGCAGACCTTGAAAAGGCAAAGCAGGCATCTGACGAGAGCAAAAGCGGGAAGGAGTAATTGTGAGTGAATTCTTAAAATTTGCCTATGAGGTTTTGTCGCAGGTCGTTTACAATATTGTGACATGGCTGGCAGGTTTTTTGACGTTATTTATCACCGGCTGGGCACAGTATTTTAATATCTTTTTTACATATTTTCCAACGCTTAGCATTACAGGAAA
>OGQO01001516.1_pt1 | contig 20905 bp, 19 predicted proteins | sample 1553241 | NCBI WGS metagenome assembly OGQO01 (sample SAMEA2579933, study PRJEB22360) | human gut metagenome | biome: human gut; feature: human-associated habitat; material: faeces | place: Denmark | collected 2008/2010
TTAAATGACCTCGGTTAAACTTATAAATCACAGCAGTTCAACTGCTGATTGGAATAAATTATACGACCGTATTGCCAACCTGCGTGATACGGAATTGAAATACCGTTACGTTCAAATGATGGGCGACATCGACGAGCAAAAATTGCGCAACCTGAACGCCCTCTTCTACGATTCCGAACGCCGCGCAGACCGTCGCTCGCTCCGGCAACAAGTTGAGCGTTACGAAACAGCCGTCCGGGAAGCAATCGAGAATCAACAACGTAGCGTTATCCGAAAGCAGGAAGCAGAAGATATCCGGCAAAAAGCAAAGCAGTTCCAAAAGGAATTAGACATTACAAAATAATCATACGCGCCTGTTATCTAATCAGAGTTAACAGGCGCGTATTACTTATCTTGCAAAATCATTATGCAACTCTTCTATACGACTCTTCCAACTTACCCATAGCTATCCCATTCAATTATTTTCGTTCCACTTCTTACACTGCTCCATAATCGTATTCAAAGCATCTTCCTGCCCTGCAGGCGGATAATCATACTTTTTCAACAACCGTTTGACAATACGCCGCATTCCGGCACGAGCACTCTCCTTCATATTCCAGTCGATCGTTTTGTTACGCCGGAGTGCATCCGTCAGCTCACGTGTAATAGCGATCAACTGATCGTTGGAATAGAAATCTTTTACAGCCTCAGGCTTGGTCAACGCATCATAAAAGGCAAGTTCTTCGCTGTTCAGATTAAGCGACTCGCCGGCCTTTTCGCCGAAAACGATCTCACGGGCTATTTTCAGTAATTCTTCGATAACCTCTTCGTTCGTCAGCATCCCTTTCAAATAGCGACTCATGGCATCGGACAGAATTTCCGAAAACTTCTCGGCTCGTACCGTATTCGTTCGCTGATATAGTTGTACCTGTTCTGCAATCAACCTACGCAATAATTCTACGGCGAAATTCCGTTCCTTCATCCGGGCAACCTCTTCAAGGAATTTCGGATCGAACAAAGAGAACTCCTCCTTAATATCGGAGAAAAGATTAATTACCCCTTCGCTCTTGATACTCTGCTTGAGCAATTCATTAATACGCCCGTTAATCTCACGGAACGAAATCTTGCCCTTGGCTTCCACGCGCGTCAGTAATGTGCGCACCGCCTCAAAATAGGCAGCTTCGATACGCTGCTCGTAATTCAGCAAACTCTGACAAAGCGACAATGCCTGCCGCAGCAGCAGCGCCTCTTTGATATAGAGTTTTTTCGTTTCCATCCGCTCGGGGGACTGCATGAAATCGACACCTCCGCTGATGGCTTTCGCCCGCTCCAAATCAGACTTACCGAAGAAAGCACCATAATCGAATCCATACATCAGATCACGGCAAACGTCCAGTTTCTTTTGAAACTCCGGATAGGCGGTTTTAGCCACATCCGTATCACCATAATTTTTGCGGTCACGGTATGTATAATCGTTCATCGCCGTCTTCAACGCCGAAGCGATACCCACATAATCCACAACCAAACCACCTTGTTTATCCCCAAACACACGATTCACACGAGCAATAGCCTGCATTAGATTGTGTCCGGACATCGGTTTATAGACATACATCGTCGAAAGCGAAGGTACGTCGAAACCCGTAAGCCACATATCAACTACGATGACGATTTTCAACGAGCTGTCGTTGTCTTTGAACCTCTTCTCCAACTCTTTCTTGTGGGAATCATTTCCAATAATCGCCCGCCAGTCTTCCGGATCTTTATTACCGGAAGTCATCACAACAGCCAGCTTGTCACTCCACACCGGACGCATTTCGAGAATCCGACGGTAAATCTTGATCGCTATCGGCCGCGAATAGGCTACTATCATCGCCTTACCCGTCTGCTCGTATTGCCGGAATTCCTCATAGTGTTTTACGATGTCCTCGCACAATGATGCCACCGTCGCGTCAGCTCCAAAGATCGAATCGAGCCGCCCCAATTCACGCTTGCTTTTCTCAATGACATACTCTTCCGCTTCCTCGGCCATCGCATCATACTCCGCATCAATACGTCGCAAGGTCTGCTCGTCGAGTTTCAGATTGATTACACGGCTCTCGTAAAATACCGGCCGTGTCGCACCGTCATCCACCGACTGCGTCATATCGTACACGTCGATGTAATCGCCGAATACTTCGCGTGTCGACCGATCTTTTTGCGCAATAGGCGTTCCGGTAAACCCGATATAGGTAGCATTCGGCAACGCATTACGCACCAGACGCGCCGCGCCGATTACAACTTTGGCCTGCATCACCCCGTCAGCATCCGTAACCATCCTGACCCTCTCCTCCAATCCGTATTGACTGCGATGCGCCTCGTCGGCCATAACAACTATATTTCGTCGCGTCGAAAGAGGTTCTTCGCTCTCTTCGAATTTCTGCATCGTCGAGAAAAAGATACCGTTCGCTTCGCGTCCCGCCAATAATTCCCGAAGATGAGCCCGACTTTCGGCTTGCACGGGTGTCTGACGCAAAAAATCCCTGCAACAAGCGAACTGCCGGTACAACTGGCCGTCCAAATCGTTACGGTCTGTCAGCACGACAATCGTCGGCGACGACATCGCCTGCTGCAACTGCTTGGCGAAAAAGACCATCGACAATGACTTTCCGCTGCCCTGCGTATGCCAAAACACGCCACCCCGACCATCCGTCTCAGCTGCTTTGACCGTCGAAAGCACAGCCTTGCGTACGGCATAAAACTGATGATAGGCACTTAATATCTTAACGCGCTGTTTACCGTCTTTCGAGTAGCAAATAAAATTCCGCAACAATTCAACAAACCGCGTTTTTTCGAACATTCCCGCGAAAAGCACATCGAAATTCGCGCTATGGGTATCCTCATAACTCCCATCCACCGTCTTCCACTGCATAAAACGGTCTTCACCCGCCGTGATCGTCCCCGCCTTAGTCATCCCCTGATCGCTCATCACACAAAAAGCGTTATAGATAAAGAGTGACGGAATCTCCTGCATATAGTTACGCAATTGTGCATAAGCTTCCGACACGTCCGTATTCTCACGCGAGGGCGATTTGAGCTCGACCACCACCAGCGGCAATCCATTGACAAATACGATCATATCCGCACGCCTTACCGAGTGCCCATCGACCGTCCATTGATTAGCGATTGTAAACCGATTATGTAATGGTGAATCATAATCGACAAGCCGGACATTTGCAGAGCATTGCTCGCGGCCATCGAAATAATTGACAGCTACGCCATTTTGCAAGTAATCCGTGAACAATTCATTCTTCTGTACCAACGTTCCGCCCTCATAGGTCCGAATTTTCACCATAGCTTCGTCAATAGCGGCCTGTGGCAGTCCACGATTGATCTGCGGCAACACAGCCTCCAGCACCTCCACGTAAAGCGGTTCTGCATAGTCGCGCATTACATTGGGACCGTACACATAATCATAGCCTAATTGCTCTCGAAACAACTCGAGAATAGCGTTTTCAAAATCATCTTCGGTGAAGTGCATATAATTGTTATTTTTTCACATACAAGTTAACAAGCTGTGATACCATATTACGCGCAGATTGCGTTGCGACATCAGAACTAATAGATTGTAAAGACAGGCTTCGTTTGATTTTACGTCTCAAATCACTAATGGTCGCTTCCTTATTGGCCCAATCTATATATTCGGTTTGCCGTGTAATAATTCGAAGAACATTCTGTTTTATAGCATCATCTGAAATATATTGTGATACGATATCATAAATAGCCTTATCAACTAACTCTTCTTTCACTACGGATTCAGCTATCTCAACTCTTTCCTTAGATTCTTCAGCTTTTATTGCATCAAAATCTATCTTTTCAAAAGATGAAGCGCTTCTGACATTAGATTTACACATACTATATTTGATATATGCCATCTGATGCTCCAACTCCGGAAATAAAGCCCCTTGGTTTATATTGTAGAAATTCAATTCTTCTAAAAGGCTTTCCTTACTTCCGGTCGGTATGATTATCCTTTCGCTCGCAAACTGGCTATTTAAAGAACAACTGCTCTTTTCGATCCGACTGACGCCGTAATCAGATTTATTGAGTTGAATATTAATGCTACCCGAAAGCAAAAAGGCTCCGCTCTGCCGAATCAAACGTTCATTGTTGAATGTCGATATAACAAAGTAGGCATTTTGCATCACCTTTGCCAGTTCCTCAAAATCCTCGGCTTGTTTTATTTGACTGCGTAATCCTAATTTCTCGACCAATTGATGCAATACAATATCTCCGTTGAAATCCATTTCCGCAATTCGAGCCAACAGATCAATATCATCTGAATTATGCTTATGTCCATAAGCCCGTCTATAATAAACAGCCCCATCGACATCATATTCATTATCAAATGGATGATCGGAATCGACATCAATAGTATCAGATTCTTTATAATTCTTGTCGTAGTTTTCTTTATCTTCACATTTTGCACACGCAAAATACAACGCGACTAAAGGGTTTAGCGTTACATCCAACATTCTGGTTGGCAGTCCATAATGTTGTAATTTTGTCAGTCGTTCAAATGCGCTTCGGCCACCAAATTCAAAAGGAGCACGAGCACAAGCTTCGGATATAATATCGGATTCAATCGTCAGGTTATTCTCTCTAAATAAACATGGGCGCACATCCCAATTTTTATTGGATTGGCCCCTGAAAAAGAATCGCTCATTGCTACCTTCATTGGCAGCTTGCAACTGAGAAATATATGCAACATATTCCGACAATGTATTGACGATTACATTGCCATTTGAATCAATATTAAGATCTAATTCCATTAGAAATCCCAGTTTAATACAAATATAACAAAAATAGAAATTACAATAGTAACTTTGATAAATGATAATTTAGCAAGCTAATCGAGGGAAACCTCCTCGACGGAGATCTCACCGGACATGAGTTTGGGTAGAAGGGTATCGCGGAGAGATGATAATTTCCTATTTTCAATTCGACAAGTAACCATTCTATTAAAGATGGGAGAAAATAACTTATCTAAATTAACCAAAGCCTGCTTACTTGGGATTTTTACTTTTGATATTTCTAAATCACATCGTTTGATATGCCCCATAGTAACCGCTTTGTCTTTCGCAATGCGAATAAATTTATTCAAATGATGCTTTGTCCAATAAAAAACAAACCATTGAGGATACTTTGCCGAAGATACCTTAAATAAATGTTGGTTGAGCCCACATTTTCCACCACACCAAATATCTACAAGTAGGGTTCCTGACCAAGAAAATATAATGGTTCCATCAGAAATTATATATTCAGGTTTTATTAAAGATGAGCAACGATCACTGTTGGTGTCACATTGTCCTTGTCCAAGTTCTTTAATCTTTAAAACTGGCAATCCTGCCTCATTAGGCATCGCTGGATATTTTTGCATAGCCAATCCATTAAGGTATTGGGCAATGTCAGTCAAAACCCCGTCTTGCCATTCTCCTAAATTCTCTGTATTTTGAATAAAGTAATGATTAAACAGCGCTTTGGCCTGCTCCTCTAAATTATCATTTATCGGTTATCTTTGTGTGTATTTCAATGGACTGCGTAACTTTATCAATTTCAATAATACAAACGCAGCCATGAAAGAAAAACTAATTGACGAAATTAAAACCGCGATGCGTACCGTCATTACGGCAGATCAAATGAGCATCTTATGTAACGTGCTGAATCGCACATTGCAAAATATTGTCATCGCAGAAAAGCTTCCGGATAGCGAAGCGCGAGTCAAGGCTAATTCTCAACTGCAAACGCTATTTATATCAGCCAAACGCGTCGAGGGATGCTCTGAGAAAACATTAAAATATTATGCTTCGACTATTGAATATATGTTACGGCAGATCGACAAGAATATCGTCGATATAACAACGACCGATCTACGATGTTATCTTGCATCATACCAATCGAATAACCAATCGTCAAAAGTTACCATAGACAATATCCGCAGAATTTTCTCAAGCTTTTTCGCATGGCTCGAAGACGAAGATTATATTCTTAAAAGCCCGGTGAGACGCATCCATAAAGTTAAAACCGGCTCCTTAATTAAAGAGGTGCTATCCGATGAAAATCTCGAAATTTTGCGTGACAACTGCACCCATATACGAGATCTGGCAATCGTAGATATGCTATCGTCTACCGGCATCCGCGTCGGCGAACTGGTAAAAATTAATCGAGAAGATATAGACTTTCACGAACGCGAGTGCGTCGTTTTCGGTAAAGGCAACAAAGAACGGGAAGTCTATTTCAACGCCCGCACAAAAATTCATCTGAAACAATACCTCGAAAGCCGGACAGATGACAATCCGGCACTCTTCGTATCCATTGCCAAGCCGCATAATCGGCTTAAAATTAGCGGAGTAGAGTTACGTCTCCGCCAACTCGGCCGCAAAGTTTCGATTCACAAAGTTCATCCGCATAAATTCCGCCGAACACTTGCTACAATGGCCATTGATAAAGGGATGCCGGTCGAACAGGTACAAAAGCTATTGGGGCACGTCAAAATCGACACGACAATGCACTATGCAATGGTTAATCAAAGCAATGTCAAAATCTCACATCGGAAATATATAAATTAGGTATGACACGAGTAACCTGCAAAATAAAGGATGTAATATCAGAAGTCAAAAGTGGTGATTGGGGCAAAGGCTCCCCCACAGAGAACTATACAACAGAAGTATTATGTGTGAGAGGGGCTGACATTCCCGAACTTTGCAAAGGCAATGTCGGCAAAATGCCACAACGTTTTATCCATAATAAAAAAGCGACATCAAAGATTTTATCTGCTAATAATTTAATAATTGAAATATCCGGCGGGAGTCCAACGCAGTCAACGGGGCGCATTGCGCTAATATCCGATAAAATATTATCCCGATATAGTAAGCCTTTGATATGTTCTAACTTCTGTAAAGCCATCACAGCAACGGGCATCCAACCTGAATATCTTTTTAATTACTGGCTTTATCTGTACAATAAAGATGCTATGTTCCCCTATGAGAATGGCACAACCGGCATTAAGAATTTAGATTTCAACAGTTTTATTCAGGAACAAGATATATCAATTCCTGATATTAAAACTCAACAAAAAATAGTCTCTATTCTTTCTTCAATTGACGAAAAAATAGAGACCAATAAGCGTATAAATGATAATTTAGAGGAGCAGGCCAAAGCGTTGTTTAAGTCGTGGTTTGTGGATTTCGATCGAAACGAATGGGTTCACTGTGAATTAGGAGATATCACACTTATTACTGCTGGAGGTGATAGGCCTTCAAAATATACTAATAAAAAGACTATTGAGTGTCATGTTCCTATATATTCTAATGGAATAGATAATGAAGGATTATATGGTTATACAAATGTTGCAAAAATTCACGAGGAAAGTATAACTATTTCTGCAAGAGGAACTATAGGTTATGTCTGTTTGAGATTAGAACCATATGTTCCTATTGTCCGGCTAATTTCAATAATCCCTAATAAAAAAGAGTTGTCTGCAAAATATTTATACTTGTGGGCATTAACTCAGAATATTACAGGAACGGGGACGACTCAGCAACAATTGACTGTTCCGATTTTCAGAAAAACTCCAATATCAATACCCTCTGACACTAAATTGAAGCAATTTAACTCTATTGCTGATCCTTTATTTAGTCAAATTGAATCTAATAAAAAAGAAAACATAAAATTATCCACTCTCCGTGATACCCTTCTACCCAAACTCATGTCCGGCGAGCTCTCCGTCGAGGAGGTTTCCCTCGATTAGCTTGCTAAATTATCATTTATCCGTCGATTGAGTCTGATCTTATTATCGAGAGAAGATAATATAGCTACAACTTTTTTCTGCACATCTATTGCGGGGATATTTACAGGCCATTGCATAATCTGTTTTTTGTCCCCTCGAGGCATTTTACACCCTTTTGCTCCCGACATTACGTAATCGAAAAACGCTTGCTGGCTCAACAGATAGTATAAATATTTGCTATCTGTATTTTCTTTTGCACGAATACACAAAACATCCGCAGAGCACCCACCGCACCTATCAGCACACCATATTTTTTGGAAATATGGCCGAATATTAGAGATCAAAATATCTCCGATTTTATATTCAGTTGTGGTTCCAGGCGGTATTATTGTAGATTCACTTATACCACCTTTATTGGGTAACATATTTTCCGTAGAGATATAATTCATACTACTCGTTGTGCGATTATTTACATAGTCACATACATGTTCTAATTCACATGCATTTTTTAAGTCATTAAGAATTAAGCCCATATTTGCTACAATTTATACCCAATACTACCTAACTGTTTTTTGATCTCTGCCTCCAGCTCGTGCGACTTTTCAAATAGTCCAGAAAGCTCGCCCGTCAAGCGTGTCATTTTCTCCTCAAACGGTTCGGTGTCCTCCTCTTGCGCAGCAATGCCCACATAGCGACCGGGCGTGAGAATAAAATCCTGCTTGGCAATTTCTGCGACAGAGGTAACCGCACAAAATCCTTTTTCATTCTCCAATTTTCCAGCAACATAGGCATTATAGGTGTCGGCAATGCGCTGAATATCGCCGCGCTTTATCGGATCGACCGTGTCACTATCGGTCAATTCGCGCAGTTTGCGCGTTACCATTGTACCTAAGTTGCGAGCATCGATAAAGAGCGTTTTGCCCTTTTGTTGCTTGTTTTTATTGAAAAACCAAATCGACACGGGAATTTGTGTAGTATAGAACAACTGCGGCGGCATAGCGATAACACAATCCACCAAATCAGCCTCTACCAATTTACGCCGAATCTCGCCCTCACCGCCACTCTGGCTCGACAGCGAGCCGTTGGCCAGCACAACGCCCGCACGTCCCGTCGGGGCAAGGTGGTGGATGATATGCTGAATCCACGCAAAGTTGGCATTGCCATTGGGCGGTGTACCGTATTTCCAACGCACATCATCCGCCAGCTTATCCGCCCCCCAATCGCTCAGATTGAACGGAGGATTGGCCATCACGAAATCGGCCTTCAGAGTCGGATGGCAATCATTGAAAAAGGTATCCGCATTATATCGCCCGAGATCGGCCTCGATACCGCGAATCGCCAAGTTCATCTGCGCCATTTTCCATGTCGTAGGATTGGAATCCTGACCATAGACTGATATATTATTGATATTTCCAGAGTGGTTCTCGATGAATTGTGCAGACTGTACAAACATACCACCCGAACCGCAGCAAGGATCGTAAACACGACCTTTATAAGGTTGTAATACGTTCACCAACGTCTTAACGATACAAGCCGGAGTATAAAATTCACCTGCCAATTTTCCTTCGGCCTCAGCAAACTTCGAAAGACAATATTCGTAAGCACGACCCAAAATATCCTTCGAATCGCCGTGCTCATGCATCCGAATATTTGTAAACAAATCGACAACTTCACCCAAGCGGCGTTTGTCGAGCTCGGGACGCGCAAAGTTTTTCGGAAGAATATCTTTCAGACGCTTATTCTCCTTCTCGATTGCCCGCATCGCATTGTCGATGATCGTTCCAATTTCAGGAGAGTGTGCATGGATGGCAATAGCTTCCCAACGGGCTTCCGCAGGGACATAGAAAACCGGATCATAACTACCCTTCTCATTTTTATTACTCAAATACTCATCCTTGTCTTCCTCAAAGCCCTCTCCTTCGGCAACAAGCTGTTGATATTTAGCTTCGAATTTGTCCGAGATGTATTTCAGGAAAATAAGTCCCAATACAACGGATTTATATTCCGATGCATCAATATTTCCGCGCATCTTATCCGCCGCCTTCCATATTTCCTTTTCAAAGCCGATGTCGGCTGTATTCATCGCTGCCATTGTATAGAATATTTTAGGTAAAGGTACAAAATCTTCCCATTTTTTCGCTTTCCCGCAAAGGAATAAACCTTAAAAACAATATCCGCAAGGCTCACATAGCGATTTGCAGGACCTTGCGGATATTATTTCCTCAACTAAATTTTAGAAAAAATGATACAGCTTAGTTGTTCTTATTCAATAAAAACGCATTTTTCTTGTCAAATCCCCACTCATAAATGTATTCGGCACCTTCAATCCGGATAATGAACACAACACGCTCCCCTTTAATCCATGCTACATGAACAAATCCGGATACGGATTCTCCGGGATATATCGTGTTTTTCTTCAAATATCCCAGCTTTTTGACCTGTTGTTCGTCCTGCAAGGCCTGACCGAAATCAGCGATCCGCTGCTGTGAGGCCATGTTGGCCTGATAGGCTGCAGAGGGATTATAAGTCGTAGTCGTATAAGACGAATAACCGCCGTAGCTGCTGTAACCGGTCGTCGTGGAGGTCGAATAACCTGCGCCGGCAGCAGTCATTCCTTCGCTGACACCCATCAAAACAGCGGCCCAGGTCTGCGACCGGTTCACTTTCTTCAGATAGCTATCGCAAGACCAGACCTGCAGATCGGTGGCGACATCGTGTTCGTCTACGGAATAGGCCGTCATATCGGTCTCCGGATTGAATTCGACCGGCGTCAACGAATTGTTGGAGATAATCACATCGACCCGATGCCACTTGCCGTAATCCCGGACGATGGCATCCGTCAACGCGATCGTCAATCCGTTTTTGAAATAGACTTCCCAGGGCACACCGTCCCGATAATCGGCCGAGCGCTCCGCTATGGCTGGTGATTCCCATACCGGCATGTCGTCCGCAATGCGGAATTTAAGCGTGTTCCCGCTGCCGTCCGCCAGCAAATAATAATCATGAACCGGCAGCCCTGCACGATATTCCACCATTCGGCAGGAGCCGTCCTCGTTGTATGTCTTGTACGTTCCGGACAATTCGCCGCCGGCATACAACGCACGCGTTTTCAACGTTCCATTCTCGTCGTATTGCCGATATTCGCCTTCCAACAATCCTCCCGAATAATATGATTTTTCCGACATGTGACCATTCTTGAAATAGGAAACAACGTCTCCGTCAAACACTGTCCGGCAATCATCGAGCGTATCGATTGTCTGAAAATGCCCTTCTCTCCGCAATTCTCCCGAAATATAAAAATCCTTGAACATTTTGAGCCCCGCCGCATCCGCAGGATAAAGCGCCAGTCGATAATAATCGGCAAAAACCGGATTTCGCACCGTCATCCCCGAACGGCTATAGTAGAGTGTATCTATCCGCTCCTGCGACAAAGCACCTTTGCCTACCACTAGCAACAATACAAACAATAAAACTCGGTTCATAAAATGACTAGGCTTCATAGGTTTCATCACTTTTCCGATATCCGACACGCTGTTATCGTGTCAATTGTTCTTATTGATCAGATTCACCACAACCTTCGTCATCACGTCTTTTTCCTCCGTGCGGCTCTCGGCAATCATCAGCGTCAGGGCGACCAGTGTATTGTTATCCAAAAGGCGCGAACCGTCAGCTCGGTAAAGAATCCGATTGTTTTCCAAGAACCAAAGGAACAGGAAAGCGGCGATACGCTTGTTACCGTCGCTGAACGAATGGTTTTTAACCGTCAGATAGAGCAGATTAGCCGCCTTCTCCTCAACGCTCGGATAGAGGTCCCGCCCGCCGAAAGTCTGGTAAATTGCGCCCATCGTGCTTTTGAACGACTCGTCCTTCTCGTGGGCGAACAGCTCGCTGCCTCCGAACTTGTCGCGTAACACCTGTAACGCCTCCATCGCATTTTCATAGGTCGCATGAAACGGCTCCTCGGTCGTAGTAGCCGACACTTCCAACTGCTGATAATCGTAGCGGTCGAGCGTATCGAGACCGTAAGTATAGTCCGTAATCACGCGCAGCAACCCGATTGCCTCGGATTTCGTAACATCCTTTGCCGACAACACGTTCGAGAGCAGATGAACGGTTTGTTTCAGCTCCTCCAACTGCTCGGCCTTGGCCTGGCTATTGACTGCATAGCCTTTTATTAGATACTCTTTCAAGACCTTATTTGCCCAGATACGAAATTGAGTGGCATTTTTGGAATTGACGCGATAGCCCACCGATAGAATCATATCGAGGTTATAAAATGGAATCATACGTCGCACTTGCCGTTGCCCCTCATGCTGAACATGTGCAATTTTTGCACATGTTACGTCCCGCTCCAATTCGGACGACTTATAAATGTTGTTGACATGTCTGACAATAACCGTTCTGTCAACTCCGAACAAATGCGCAATCTGCGCCTGCGTCAGCCACACGCTGTCGTTCTCCATGCGAACGTCCAAGCGGGTCTCGCCGTCTGCCGTCTGGTAAATGATAATCTCCCCTCTGTCCATAGAAACAAAGATACGAATAAGCCTGAAATATCGAAAATCCGTCGAAGCGATTATTTTACAGCCACCCAAATACAATTCGCTCTCCCTTACCCAAAAGTAAAGGAGAGCGTACTGCTACTTTCTCATCAACTTCTCGAAATACTTGCAATCATAGCCCCAATAGCATTTGCCGTCACCGGCAAAATCCCAAATATTCATTACTTCCCGAAGCCGAAGCGGCAGCTCCTTACCGTCCCGGATAAATCGTTTGGATCGGCTACGAAAAAGACGGTTACATAACTGCTTGTCCTTTTTCTGCGACTTGCAACACGCGATCGTGCTGACGGGTGTTCGTTTCCTGCTTCTGCTCATGATCTCATAAGGTTTGACCCGTAACTTTCTACGAGTCGATTAAACACTTATGAGGCTCTAAATATTAAATTATTCAACATATTGACAATACTAAATTTCAAAGTGACGCATACGAATCTGTCTATGCTTCGGCTATAATCCGCAATGTTTCCTTTACATATCCCCTGCGATCATACTTCTCTCCTCGGCACAACCAACAACTGCATGGCGTTCCTGTTTTTTTGTAGATCTGCATCCATTTCACCCTTGCCAACTCGAACCAATGAGGATGTCTATTCCAGTTACCATCCGCTTTCTTGATTCCACACCCGCAAGCGGCATGATAAACCATGCGAGCTTTAAACACCCGGTTCTGTTGTTCTCTCCTCCAAAGTTTGTTTCTTTTGTCCATCGTCTCTTTGTATTAAAGTTAGAATGAACAAAAAATTTATCTGACTATACCCCAGCCTGTCCATATTGTAAAGTTTTAAGTGATGACTAAGACTATATTATGAATACAAAGGTAATGTTTATTTATGTCATCTTATGACGCAAATTATTTTTTCATTTATAAAATCGATATCGAACATAAATCGAGCTTGATACGATTCACATAATTTCATTCAAACAACCAACTATTAATGCATAATATTAACAATACGAATAATGCTCAATTTGACGATAAAAATCCGCCTGCATCTCCAAAAGTCTTCGCATTTGTTTTTTTCGCCGAAAATCGCTATATTTGTACTGTCATGCAAGGAGATACGGCGACGGCGCAGGCGAAACGGGCAGGCGGGCGCAAGACCGTGCAAAATGACGGTAGGCGATGTGGGGACAGAAGCCAAAGCCGTCGCAATTCGTTGATATACATTGGGCTTACATTCATGCGGAAGTCCCTTTATCCGCACAAAGCAACTTTCAAAAGGATGGATTTTTCGAATCCATCCTTTTTTATTTTTATATTCGATTGACAAATAAGAGAATAAAGCGATCGCCTTATTCTTTTCCAGGTTCGGCAATCAGTGTTTTCTTATTATGCAAAATCCCTTCGGAAAGAGCGAATTTAATTTTTTTCAGCATAAATTCACTTCTGAAACACCTTCCTATTTACATTATGATAAGACTATTCCGACAAAAAACAACACTATTCTTCGGAAACCCGTATACTACGAATCTATTTTAATCCGCAAATAGCCCCACAAACCGGCCACATCACACAAATCTCTTCGCATCGGACCTCCAGGTCGTCGTCTGCAGTTGCAAACAAAGATTTCAACCGCAGACGAGCAGGATCCCCCTCGATACGATAGACGGAACAAAACAGATAGAAACACTCCGTCATAACGAAATAAACTCTCCCGTTTATAACTTCTCCGTCCGGCTCCCGCAGCAACACGAGCCAATGCTGCAAAACCGTTCCGAATTGATCGTCCGTGCATAATGCAATTTGAGCCCCCCGAGCCTCTTCGGCAGAAAGAAGCAGATACCGTTCTGGAACCTCCTTGGGCGGAAACTCCGCCACGGAAGAGTCCCGATATACAGGAATCCGAACGACAAAAGCATCGCCTTCCGGCGTAGCAGCGGATTCGGCTTCACCGTGCATCAACCAGGAAATCGGATACTGCGGAAATTTCGCATGGATCTTTTTAGCCACACCAAGGCTTACTCCATAATTTCCCCGCTTGATCTGATAAAGATTTTCGCCTCGCGGCAACCCGACATATCTGGCGAATGAATTGATTGTCAATCCAGAAGATTCAATCACGCGCTCCAATCTTCTCCAGGAAGAATAATCCGTTTTTTTCATACCAACCAAAAATTACTTATTCCGTAGGAGCAATTCTTACTTTCTGATTTACAGCTTCTTTGGATGTATCAATCTATATCAGGAATTGTTGGGCCCCGGACATAAAATGTTATGGATCGGATTTTGCACCTTCTCGCATATAAAATGAAAAGAAGGCGCGGTGTCAATCTACTACCGAAGGCATTGGGAGCCCGTAATCAGTCGATTGTCCTGCGCCCTTGCCTGCCCCTCCCGTCGAAACGAGCAGGGCATAACAAGGACAGACAACTGCTACACCTGATTACTGTAAATTCCCAATTTTACGGTAGGCATAAGAGTTGTGTACCCTTTTATGTCTGTCGGCTACGCCGAACTACCGTATTTCCGCATTGCATCCAAACTGCTTATTTGTTCCCGGACGACACACGCCGCCCCACTACAACAAACGTCATCGCGCGAAAATACTACGCACAAATATAGTATTTTAATTTCATTGTAAAAATTAGGCGTTTCAATTTTCTTGCTAACTTTGTATGCATGAAAAGTTCGATCAACTTCCTGCCTGCGGAAAAAAGACGTGATCTGCATCAACTTGTGGAGATCATCCGAAACGAAATAAAAGATTGCGTAATGATTATTCTTTACGGCAGTTACGCCCGGGATATGTACGTCGATTGCGACCGTCGGCGGGATTACGGGGTGACGACCTTTTTCATGAGCGACTACGACATTTTGATCGTCACGCGCCGAAGGCTCGGCCTGAAGGAATACGACGTTTACGCCCGCATCACCGAACGGTTTTTCGAAAACAAACAAAGCGAATTTTACACCCGGCCGCAATTCATCAACGAAAGTATTTCCCGGCTGAATAAAAACCTCGAACTGGGACAATACTTCTACCATGAAATCAAAAAGCAGGGAATCATGCTCTACTCCTCGCAGGAGTTCAAACTGGCGCGATGCCGAAAATTGAACTATGCGGAAATCGCGCAAATCGCCCGCGACTATTTCAGCGAAAAATTCCAGTTCGCCAGCGATTTTCTGTTAGGAGCACGTTACTATGCCGGGTTGCAGAAATATAAAATGGCCTCTTTCCATCTACATCAAGCTGCGGAAAATTACCTGCGTACCATTCCGCTGGTATATATCCTTTACGGCTATAAAGATCATGCGCTGGAAATTCTGATGGATCGCTGCAAGACGCACACGCTGCAACTGGTATCGGTTTTCCCTCGAAATACGGAGGAGGAGCGGCGCCTGTTCAATCTGTTACAGGATGCCTATGTACAAGCCCGCTACAACAAGGATTTCGTCGTTACCAAGACCGACATCGACGCCTTGATCCCGCGCCTCGAACTCATGCGCGACATCACGGAAAAAGTCTGTTGCGACCGGATCGCCTATTACGAACGACAAAACTGACATACCGCTGAATCCCGCCAAAGGCCGGATTTGATCGATAAAAAACGCAGGGTCCGCAACCCTGCGATTATGCCACTTACCTTCGGTTATAATCCCCGAATCCGTTCGATCGGAACGGCGAGGTCGTCCTCGATTCCCAACATGGCATTGATGAGCACGACCCGCTCGAAACCGCCCAGGTCGGAAGGCGTAATGCGGCATTCGGTTAAAACTCCCGTACCGAGCAAGTACTGCCTCCGCGTGCCGTTGAGCAGGAAAGTATCCGGCGTAACGTATTTCCGTCCGTCGAAAAACGCCACGTTGCTGTAACTGGTATCGGTAATCGCCCCGTCGCGCACGATCAGGATCTCGTCGCAATCGTCCCGACGTTGCAAAAGACGGGCAAGGGCGCTACGATCCGCATATTTCAAATGGTAATCCAATTCGTCGTCCGCAGCGACCAGCCGCAGGGAGCGAATCTCGCGGGGAACATACGGCGCAAACGAAATCTCCGACAGCGACCGGCCGTAAACGATCCGGCACTTCACCGTTCCCTTCCGATGCTGAAGCGGAATCGAACCATCCGCCAAATCGAAACCGGAGGCGACGCCGTATGCTTCGCGGACCGTCTGCCGCATACGATGCAAATGAAGTTCGGGACGAACGAAAATTCCGTCTTCGACTCGAATGGTTTCTATGAAGAGCAACTCGTCCATCGCAATCAGGGAATCGGCAGGTAAATTTTGGTAACGACCTCGTCGTACTCCTGTTGCGGGTCACTGTGCACGGTGATGCCGCCGCCGCTGCGGAAATAGAACCGCCCGTTCTCGCATTCGATATAGCGGATCATCACCGCGCTGTCCAGATCGCGACCGTCGAAATAGCCGAATACCCCCGTATAATATCCCCTGGGGGACCCCTCGGCATCGCGGATCAACCGCAGGGTCGCGGGTTTCGGAGCCCCCGAAATCGAGCCGGCAGGCAGCAGGCTGAAAAGCAGGTCGCCCAGTTCCTGCCGCCATCCCGACCGCAGGTCGCCGGCAATTTCGGAGCTCGTCTGCAAGATTTCGCCCCGCAGGGTAGCGATCTTCTCGACGTAACGGAAACGCTCGACACGCACACGATCGGCAATCCGGTTCAGGTCGTTGCGAATCAGATCGACGATGGTGTAATGTTCGCAACGCTCCTTGTAATCCTCCAGCAACCGGGCCTCGGCATCGGGCAACGCAGCGTCGATCGTTCCTTTCATCGGGTAGGAGCGGATCACCCCGTCCGTAATGCGGACGAAACACTCGGGAGAGAAGCAGACCAGACGCCCCGGCAGCAACAGTTTGTAACGGGCACGGCTGCGGCGGAAGATCTCCTCGAGAGTAAGGTTCGTTCGGATCGGAGTCCGCTCGGTCAGGTTGGTCAGAAAACTGTCCCCGCGAAGCAACCCCCGGCGAATGACGGCGAACCGGCGAAGATACGCCTCCCGATCGGTATGCAGAATCTCCAGGCGGGGCGTAATTTCCGCCTCCCCGGAGAAGCTATCCGGCACATTGGTAATCTCTCCGCAGGCAAACGGAATCTGCCGGCAGACGAGCGGATTCTCCACGAAAAATCCCTCCCGCAATTCGAAATCGACCCCGAAAAGGAACGGTTTTCCCTGCGCGGCACAACGATTCACGGCTTTTCGGACAAGCTGAGCTTCCATTCTGACGATTTTTATTCCGCAAAGGTATAAAAAAGGTTACTTTTGTAGCCGTGAAAAAGATACTGGTAATCGATAATTACGACTCGTTCGTCCACAACGCCGTACAACTGCTTCGGGAATCGTCCGAACCGGTGAATATTACGATACAACTCAACGACCGGATCGACTTCGAAAAATTCGGCGATTACGACGGGGTACTCCTATCCCCAGGTCCCGGAATCCCGGAAGAGGCCGGCGACCTTATGGCGGCGATCGGACAGATCGTGCGGCAGCGAATCCCCGTGCTGGGGATCTGTCTGGGACATCAGGCGCTCGCCCGGGCATTCGGTGCCGAACTGCGACAACTGTCGGCCCCGCTGCACGGACATCCGACGACGCTGACCGTAACCGATGCGGGCGATCTGCTGCTGCAGAAAATCGCTCCGCCCCTGATCGTAGGACGCTACCATTCGTGGATCGTCGATCCGGACTCGATGCCCGAAGAGCTGATTGCAAGTTCGCACGATGAAGCGGGACACATCATGTCCTTTTATCACCGGAACCTGCCGATACACGGCGTGCAATTCCACCCCGAATCCTGCATTTCGAATTGCGGCCCGGCGCTGATCCGCAACTGGCTCGCCACCTGCTGACATCCGCTGCGGAAAAGGAGCCTCCGGAAATTCCCGGACCTTTAATTGACCGTTTCCGACCGGGGCGGACGGGGCTTCGTCGTTCAGACAAGCCGCCTCGATCCATCCTGTCAGTTCCGCCCCGAACAGTCGGCGCAGATCCCCTTGATAACGAAATTGATCGTTTCGGCCGAAAATCCGTCCGGCAGACCCACCTGCGGAACAGCCACCCCTCGCAGGCAAAAGGTACGCCGGCAATGCGTGCAATAGAAATGGGTATGCAGGTCGTCGATTTCACAATCGCAATCGCTGCTGCAAAGCGCATATTTGAGCGAACCGGTGCCGTCGTCGATGCCGTGCACCAAGTGATGCGCCAGAAAAAGAGTGAGCGTACGGAAAAGAGTCGATTTATCCACCGTATCGAGCTCCTCTTCGAGATCCGCGAGGCTGAAAGCCCGGTCGAATCCGGCCATCGTACGCAGAATCAACAGCCGCAGCGCCGTAGGACGGATATCGCGGGCCTTGAGGCGGGAAATGTATTCGTTTTCGTTCATAGGTGCAAGATACGCATTAAAAACGACGATTGGAAGCCCTCACGGCATTCAGAACCGCAAGCAGAGTGACGCCTACATCGGCGAAGACCGCTTCCCACATGGTTGCGATGCCGAGTGCGCCCAACGTCAGCACGACAACCTTCACCCCGATCGCCAGCAGGATATTCTGCCGCACGATGCGGTGCGTAAGACGTCCGATACGGATCGCCGCAGGCAGACGCGAAGGTTGGTCGGACTGGATCACCACGTCGGCCGTTTCGATGGCTGCATCGCTACCCAAAGCCCCCATCGCCACCCCGACATCGCTCGTTGCGAGAGCCGGAGCGTCGTTGAATCCGTCGCCGACGAAAGCCGTGACTTTGCCGGGCTCTCCGCGCAGCGCCTCGAGTATCTCCATCTTACCTTCGGGCAGGAGATCCCCCCGGGCCTCGGAAACGCCCAGCCTGCGGCCCAAATTCGCCACCAGCGCCTCCCGGTCGCCCGACAAAATCCGAATATCCTCGATTCCGAGCGACTTCAATTCCGCCACGGCACGCGCGGCATCCTCCTTGGGCTTGTCCGCAATCACGAGATAGCCCGCATACCGGCCGTCGAGCGCACATACGACGATCGTCTCGGGAATCGCATCGACCTCCGACGGATATTCCACGCCGAAGCGAGCCATCAGACGCGTATTGCCCACCAGCAACTGTTTCCCGTCGAATTCGGCCCGAATGCCGTGTCCGGCGATTTCAACTGCGCCCTCCGAAGCGAGAAGAGCAACACCCTCCCTCTCGGCATACTGCACGACTGCCCGGGCCACCGGGTGTATACTGGTCCGTTCGGCCGAAGCGACCCATCCGAGCAGCTCCCCGGAATTCACGCCCGGAGCAACATGCACCTCCCGGACTTCGAACAAACCCTCGGTCAGCGTGCCGGTCTTGTCGAAAACCACGGTATTGACCCGCGCAATGGCATCCAGATAACTGCCGCCCTTAAAGAGCACGCCAGCCTTCGAAGCAACGCCGATACCGCTGAAATAGCCCAGCGGAATACTGATAACCAGCGCACAAGGACAAGAGGCCACCAGAAATACCAGGGCCCGGGACAACCATTCGTCGAACGAATAGGCGAAGCCTCCGTGCAGGAGCGACCACAATCCGGGCAAAGCGACGATCAGCACGGCCAATCCTGTCACTACGGGAGTATAAATCCGGGCGAAACGGCGGATGAACAATTCGGCGGGAGCCTTGCGCGCCGCAGCTTCTTCGACCATGGAGAGAATCCGCGAAAGGGCGCTCTCCCCATACGGGCGCGTCACTTCGATACGAACCGGATGCTGCGAAGAGATCATACCCGCCAACACCTCATCTCCCTTACAGATCGTCCGCGGCGTACTCTCTCCGGTCAGCGCCGCCGTATTGAACGGGGCCGCCTCGGACAGCAAAACGCCGTCCAGAGGGACACGTCCCCCCGGAAGCACCTCGATCGTCCGGCCCGGCACGACCTGCGCAGCGGGCATAGCCACCGGTTTCCCGTCCTCCAAGACGTTCGCCTGTTCGGGCCGGATATCGACGAGCGCACGAATATTCCGCCGCGCCCGCTCCACGGCACGCTCCTGCAACGCCTCTCCGATCGAATAAAACAACATCACGGCAACCCCCTCGGGATACTCTCCGATATAGAAAGCACCGATGGCAGCGAGGCTCATCAGCGTATATTCCGTAAAGAAATCCCGCTGCCGCATACCGTTCCATGCCTCCCGGAGCACAGGAAGCCCTACCGGAAAATAAGCTGCGAGGTACCAGCAGAACCGTACTGCGGAAGATGCGAAAAATTCGACACCGGTATATTGCATGACGAGTCCCGCCGCAAATAACACGGCCGACGCAACGGGCATCCAATAGCTTTGCGAATGACGGTCGTGGTCAGGACCTGCATCGCAAGCGGCGCAGCCGCGACCATTCGTTTGACTTTTCATAATGCTTTTATTCTTCTTTGGTGTCAAATATAGTGCATTTTCCTTGCAACCCAGTTGCAAATACACCGGCTTCCCGTTTCATTTTCTCGTCGCAGAAAGCTTTTGCTTGCCGAAAAATAGTATATTTGTAGGAAGAAGTTACGAAAAGAGTGTAATTTATTGGAAATGAGCATTGGGTAATCGCTCATAATAGTAATAGGTTACGAATTAGTTAGTTATCTACTGCATTATTCTTCTGTGCGTTGCGTAACCTTCAAAGAACTCTTCGTATGCAAAAGTAACAATAAAACGGGA
>OGQO01001518.1_pt1 | contig 20898 bp, 16 predicted proteins | sample 1553241 | NCBI WGS metagenome assembly OGQO01 (sample SAMEA2579933, study PRJEB22360) | human gut metagenome | biome: human gut; feature: human-associated habitat; material: faeces | place: Denmark | collected 2008/2010
TTTTCACAGTGCCGCAGGATCAGCTTAGAGAGGTTTCGAGGCTGTTTAGCTGTGTTTTGATGTACATTGGCGGTTCTCCTGTCGGAACGGCAGGAGGTGTGAAAACAGTTACAGTAGCTGTTGTATTGCTTAGCTGTGGTTCTATTTTGGCAGGTCATGAAGATACAGAGTGCTTTAGGCGCCGTATTCCGATGAATATTGTGCGAACAGCATTATCTGTCTGCATTGGAGGTATTTTGCTGGTGCTTGTTGGAAGCCTTGCATTAATGATTTCAGAGCCAGAGGCAACAGCAATGCAGGCCGCGTATGAGGTAGTCTCTGCAACGGCGACGGTAGGTCTTACGGCAGGACTTACTCCGAAACTTCACCTGGCTGGAAAATATATTATTATTGTGCTTATGTATATGGGACGAATCGGACCTATTACAATTCCGCTTATGATTGCAGGAAGCATTAAGAGAAGAAATGAAAAGAGAAAACTGCCAGATGAGCATATCATGGTAGGGTGATAGTATTTTAAAGGCGAGCTTATAAAAGCAGAAGGGAAAATCATGAAAAAACAGCAGTATATTGTATTTGGTTTAAATCGTTTTGGTACAAGCGTAGCGAGAACACTGGCAGCAGCCGGAATCGAGGTTGTAGCAGTAGATCATGATGCAGACCGCGTGGCACAGATTGCTGATGAGGTCAGCTATGCAGTGCAGGTTGATGTGGCAGATGAGGATGCCATGAGCGGCCTGGGAATGGAGCATATGGACGGTGCAGTAATCGCCGTTAGCAGCAACATGGAAGCAAGCATTGTTATTGCAATGAAATGTAAGGAGTATAACATTCCGCAGATTATTGCAACTGGAAAAAATGAGATTCATGGAAAAGTTTTGAAAAAGCTTGGTGTCACAAGAGTCGTATTTCCAGAAGTGGAGATGGGTGCGCGAGTTGGAAAATATCTTACGGCACGTGATTTTTCAGACTGGATTAATCTGTCAAATGATTACAGTATGGTCGAGATGGCAACTCCGTCAGCGTGGGTAGGAAAGACGCTTCGTGAGCTTGATCTTAGAAATAAATATGGAATGAACGTTGCAGGTATTCGCGTTAACAACCATATGAATTTGCAGTTTTCACCAGATGAAAAACTACAAAAAGATATGCAGATGTATGTCATTGGAAAGGACAAGGATCTGCAACATTTCAATGGTTAAGATGTGACAGATTTGTTTTTTTGACAGATATTCCTATTTTTACACAGAAAACTTCTATATATTACTCAATTTACAGATTAGCCTGCAAATGATATACTTTTCTTGAAAAAAGAAAAGGGAGGTATCTGTTGTGAAAACATCATACAGATTATCAGAGGCAGCTTTCCGTCTTGATGGAAAAATGCCGCTGAAGCAGGCAATCCCGCTTGGCTTACAGCATGTGCTGGCTATGTTTGTGGGAAACTTAACGCCGCTTTTGATCATCACTGGAGCATGTGGAATTGCAGGCGGTGAGTTTGCAGATTTACAGCTGCAGCTTTTACAGAATGCAATGCTGGTAGCAGGAATTGTTACTTTGGTTCAGCTGTTTGCTATCGGACCGGTCGGAGGAAAAGTTCCGATTATCATGGGTACATCTTCTGGTTTTATTGGAGTATTCAACTCAGTTGCTGCAACTATGGGCGGAGGCGTTCTTGCCTACGGTGCCATCATGGGAGCATCCATTATAGGTGGTTTGTTTGAGACTGTTCTTGGTTTCTTCTTAAAGCCACTTCGTAAATTCTTCCCATCTGTAGTAACTGGTACAGTTGTTATGTCCATCGGTCTTAGTTTGATTTCAGTCGGAATCAATTCATTCGGCGGCGGAAATACAGCAAAAGACTTTGGTTCCATGGAAAATCTGCTTTTAGCAGTGTTTGTTCTTGTAATGATTCTTGTTTTCAAGCATGCGACAAAGGGCTTTGCAAGCTTTTCTGCAATTTTACTTGGAATTATTTGTGGTTATGTAGCAGCATTTATCATGGGCTTTGTACTTCCGACAACAGGTGTTACAGCTGATGGTGTTGAGTATACAAAGGCATGGGTATTAAATTGGCAGAAGGTAGCAGATGCGTCTTGGTTTGCAATTCCGACATTGATGCCGGTAAAGCCAGTATTTGATTTGCGTGCGATCCTCCCAGTATTGATTATGTTTGTCGTAACAGCAGTTGAGACAGTTGGTGATATCTCTGGCGTTATGGAAGGTGGTCTTGGTCGTGAGGCTACCGATACAGAGCTTTCAGGCGGTGTTATCTGTGATGGTCTTGGATCTTCCTTCGCAGCACTGTTTGGTGTGCTTCCGAATACCTCCTTCTCACAGAACGTTGGTCTTGTAAGCATGACAAAGATTGTAAACCGCTTTGCATTGTCAACAGGTGCTGTTTTCCTGATTCTTTGCGGACTCTGTCCAAAGCTTGGTGCAATCGTTTCCATCATGCCGCAGTCAGTTTTAGGCGGTGCAGCAGTTATGATGTTCTCCTCAATTGTAATCAGCGGTATTCAGCTGATCACAAAGGAGCCATTGACAGCAAGAAATCTTTCTATCGTTTCTGTTGCTCTTGGTGTTGGCTACGGTATGGGTGCAAACTCAAGCATCTTAAATCAGGCACCGCAGGCAGTTCAGCTGATCTTTGGTGGTTCAGGAATCGTTCCGGCAGCACTTGTTGCCATTGTATTAAATATTCTTCTTCCTAAGGAAAAGAAAGAGGATGCAGAAGCGTAAGCAAAGATCACATAAGCTGACATTTGAAGTGCTTAAAAAGCAGAAGCAAATCATTTGGTGTATCAACATCTTTTAATTCATATTCATCCCGGACTGGTACTAATTGTATCTGTTCGGGATATTTTTTTGCAACAAAACCGCCGCCCTTTCCCTCAGGCAGAGAAAAAAGTTCAGAAAATGTCCAGCTTGGAAAAAGAACAGGGGCGCCGGGAGTGTTTTGAAAGGCAGGGCGAATAATTTTTTTGTTGTCATCTAAAAAAGCATCAATAAGATTAATTATCGTTTCGCGGCTAAGAAGCGGCTGATCGCCAGGACAAAACAGACATCCGTTTATATCACCATCACGCGTAACCTCATTCAAGCCAAGACGTATGGTATCATTTCTAAAGGGCATATCATGCAAAACGACAGGAACATTTTGTGCATGGCACAGCGAAGCAACATCTGCATGGCGTGTCACAACAACGCGGTGTGAAAAAAGACCCTCCGTAACAGTAAGTGCACGGCATATCAGGGGCTGCCTATCAAAATCAGCCATCAGCTTGTTGCCGCCAAAACGCTTTCCAAGCCCAGACGCCATAATTACACAGCCAAGATGTAGGGTAGTAGGGGTAATCTGCATAGTATATTCTCCATTTTTAGGTTAGGTTATTTTTTAGTTACAGTTCACGGATAAGCCAATATTTACAGCAAAGCCCGAAGGTGAATGGCTTTCGTAACATGACGCGTGAATTGTAACCGTGAGCAGGAACTAATATGAAAAGTATATCAAAACTGCTTTTCAAAATCAAATTGGATTGGTATAATGAAAGTGATGCTTACAGCATAGGAAAAATGCTGTGACAAATGATAATGGCAGTTTGTTAAAATGACATAAGGAGATGAGGGAATGGTAACGATACAAAAATATGTTAAGGCGCAGAGTCTTGAGGAAGCATGGAAGCTTAATCAAGGCAAAAAGAATAGGATTCTTGGCGGTATGCTGTGGATGCGTCTTGGAAATGGTACTATAAGTACAGCGATTGATTTGTGTGATCTTGGACTTGACACAATTGAAGAGACAGATGAGGAATTTTCCATTGGCGCACGCGTGACGCTTCGTGAGTTAGAGCAGCATGTAGGATTAAATACATACACGCATGATGCTGTGAAAAATGCAGTGAAGGATATTGTCGGTGTACAGTTTAGAAATATGGCGACAATTGGCGGAAGCATCTGGGGACGCTTTGGATTTTCAGATGTGCTGACTGTTTTTTTGGCGATGGACAGTTATGTGGAGTTGTATAAGGGCGGAATTGTTTCAATGGCAGATTTTGTTTCAATGAAAATGGATAATGATATTTTGCTTCGTGTGATTGTAAAAAAGCGTGCCTGTCAGATTGCATATATGGCTGTTAGAAATCAGAGCACCGATTTTCCAGTGCTGACCTGCTGTGTATCAAAACTTGACGGAACGTATCGCGCAGTAATTGGCGCTCGTCCGAAAAGAGCAAAACTTGTTATTGATGAGAATGGCATAATGGCAAATGGTGTCACGAAGGAAGCTACCGCTGTATTTGCTTCATATGTCGCAGAACAGGTGCCAACAGACAGCAACCTGCGTGGCAGCAGTACTTACCGTACACATTTGATTCATGTACTGACAGAACGCTGTGTGGCACAGCTTGAAAATCAGAAATAAATAAACGGCCCAAAACAGAAAGGGAAACGAATGGAAATCAAGGTTAAATTAAATGGAAAAAATGTAATCGGCAATGTGGAAGCAGATACAGTGCTGTTAGACTGGCTTCGTGAAAAGGGATGCCTTAGCGTTAAGCGCGGATGTGACACATCAAACTGCGGCCTGTGCACAGTATTTATGGATAATAAGCCGATTTTATCATGTTCAAAGCTTGCTGTGCAGGCAGATGGTCATGAGATTAAGACACTTGAAGGTCTTCAGGAAGAGGCATTAGAATTTGTAGGATTTATCGCAGATCAGGGAGCAGACCAGTGTGGTTTTTGCAATCCAGGTTTTGTTATGAATACAATTGCGCTTCTTCGCGAAAATCAAGATCCAACGGATGATGAAATCCGCGCATTTCTTGCCGGAAATCTTTGCCGCTGTTCAGGCTACGAAGGACAGCTTCGCGGAATCCGTAACTTTCTTGACAGTCGCAAAGCTTGTAAAGAAGAGAAAAATAGCAACTGACAAAGTAGAGCTAAAAGCTCATATCATATAGAAAAGGACTATTTTATGCAGAAAGAATATAAATCAATAAATAAATCTGTCCGGAAAAAGGATGCGATGCAGCTGCTTACCGGAAAGCCTGTTTATACAGATGATGTAACACCAAGCGATGCACTTGTGGTTAAGATTCTTCGCTCACCTCATGCAAATGCCATTGTACAGGAAATCAATACAAAGGCAGCAAAGTTAGTTCCAGGTGTTGTCGATATCTATACTTGGGAAGATGTGCCGAAGAATCGCTTTGCGATTGCAGGTCAGACCTTTCCAGAGCCATCGCCATATGACCGTTTAATTCTGGATCGTCATGTGCGCTTTTCAGGAGATGCGGTGGCACTTATCGCAGCTGAAAATGAGAAGGCAGCCATTAAGGCAATGAAGTTAATCAAGGTAAAATATGAGGTGCTTGAACCTGTTCTTGATTTTCATACAGCAAAGGACAATTCTGTGCTTGTTCACCCAGAAGAGGACTGGTTCCCGCCGTGTCCTGTCGGAGGTGATAACAAGAGAAATCTTGTCGCAAGCGGATGTGACTTTGATGGTGATGTAGAAGGCATTATGGCAGATTGTGATATCACCATTGATCATACTTATCACATGAAGGCATATAATCAGGCAATGATGGAGCCATTTATCTGCTATACAAGTCTTGACCGTTATGGCAGACTTCACGTTGTATCTTCAACACAGATAGTATTCCATACACGCCGTATTCTTTCCAATGCGCTTGGTATTCCAAAGAGCCGTATTCGCGTGGAGAAGCCTCGTATTGGCGGAGGTTTTGGTGCAAAGCAGACAGCAGTTTGTGATGTGTATCCAGCTTTTGTCACTATGAAGACAGGCCGCCCGGCAAAGATCAATTACACAAGAACAGAAGCACAGATCGCTGGTTCTCCGCGCCATGAGATGGAAGTGCGCGTGCGTCTTGGTGCAAACAAGGATGGAAAGATTCGTGTGTTAGATCTCTACACCTTATCAAACTCAGGAGCCTATGGTGAGCATGGTCCGACAACAGTTGGTCTGTCTGGTCACAAATCAATTCCGCTTTATACAGGCTCACTGGAAGCATTTCGTTTTTCATATGATGTTGTGTACACAAATCATCAGGCAGCAGGTGCATATCGTGGTTATGGAGCAACGCAGGGAATCTTTGCACTTGAATCTGCTGTCAATGAGTTAGCTGATAAGCTTGGCATGGATCCAACTGTTCTTCGTGACAGAAATATGGTAAGAGAAGGCATGGTTATGCCGGCTTACTACGGAGAGACAGCAAATGCATGTGCGCTTGACCGCTGTATGGAGCACTGCAAGAAGATGTTTAACTGGGATGAAAAGTATCCTGTTCGCGACATGGGCAATGGCAAAGTGCGTGCAGCAGGTGTTGGTATGGCAATGCAGGGAAGCTGTATTTCAAACTTAGACGTTGGCTCTGCAACATTAAAGTTAAATGAGGACGGCGGCTACAATTTGCTTATAGGCGCTGCTGATATGGGTACTGGATGTGATACTATTCTTGCACAGATGGCAGCAGAATGCATGGACTGCAGCGTAGATGATATTGCAGTATTTGGAGCAGATACAGATGCTTCACCGTATGATTCTGGCTCATATGCATCATCAACTACTTATATCACCGGAAAGGCAGTAGAAAAGGCATGTGCTGACTTAAAGAAAAAGATCTGCGAGATTGCAGCACAGATGATGAATTGCGAGAAGGAAGATGTTGCATTTGAGAGCAGCCGTGTGCGCTGTATTTCAACAGGACAGACAGTGTCATTGTCAGATATTGCCTATAAGACACAGCTGGCAAGCAACAGTAATGCAGAGGCAACAGCGTCTCATTTTTCACCTGTATCACCGCCGCCGTATATGGTTGGAATGGCAGAGATCGAGCTTGATAAGCTGACAGGTGAGGTTAAGGTGCTTGACTTTATGGCTGTTGTGGACTGTGGTATTCCGATTAACCCGGCACTGGCAAGAATCCAGGCAGAGGGCGGAATTGTGCAGGGTATCGGTCATACTTTAATGGAGAATGTCACCTACGACAAGTCTGGTCGTCCAATTGAGTCTACCTTTATGCAGTACAAGGTTCCGACACGTCTTGATATGGGCAAGCTGAAGGTAGAATTTGAACACAGCTATGAACCGACAGGACCGTTCGGTGCGAAGTCAATAGGCGAGATAGTAATCAATACGCCGGCACCGGCAATCGCTCATGCGATTTACCGCGCAACAGGCGTATGGCACAGAGAATTGCCTATCACACCAGAACAAATTGCTATGTCGATTGTGGAATAAGGCAGCCAATGGGGATAGGCGGTGGCTCATTACCTGTCCCCGATGGTTCGTGGAGAGATAGTTACTATGAGAAATATAAGTTTGCTGATAAAACCGGTTTCAGGAATATGCAACATGACATGTGATTATTGCTTTTATTGCGATGAAGCAAAAAAAAGAACACAGCATGTATATGGAATGATGAATGAAAAAATACTTGAAACCATTATAGAAAAAACAATAAGTGAGGCAGATGCTGTGGCAAGCTTTACTTGGCAGGGCGGAGAACCTACACTTCGGGGAATAGATTTCTTTGAAAAAGCAGCAGCACTTCAAAAGAAATATAAACAGCAGTATCAGCGAAACAATCTTCATATAATGAATGCCTTTCAGACTAACGGATATGAGCTAGACAGACAGTGGGCAAAATTTTTCAAAAGAAATCAATTTCTGGTTGGGTTATCAATAGATGGCCTTCCAGAAATTCATGATTCCCTTAGAAAAGGGAAAGATGGATCAAAAAGCTTTTTTAGAGTAAAACAGGCGGCAGATCTTCTTGACAAATATCAGGTTGATTATAATATACTCACTGTTGTAACATCACAGGCGGCAGAGCGTATTAAAGAGATATATCCGTTTTATAAAAAATGCGGATGGAATTATCAGCAATATATTGCCTGCCTGGAGCCGTTTGGGGAAAAATCGGGAACAAAGCCGTACTCTCTTTCGCCAAAACAGTACGGAAACTTTCTTTCAAATTTGTTTGAATTGTGGTATCATGATTTGCAAAGCGCAAGTCAGCCATATATTAGACAGTTTGAAAATTATGTGGGATTGGCCGCAGGATATATGGCAGAATCTTGTGAGCAAAGGGGATGCTGCGGAGTACAGTATGCAGTGGAAGCAGATGGAAGCGTCTATCCGTGTGATTTTTACGTGATGGATAATTACCAGATTGGCAATTTTAATACAGATTCGTTTGATCAGATGGATCAAAAACGAAGTGAAATTCGATTTATCGAGCAGTCTTCTTTAGTTGAGAAAGCGTGCAGAAGCTGTCCTTATTTTTTATTATGCAGAGGTGGATGCCGGCGAAACAGGGGAAATGGGATGCAGACAGAACCAATAAGGAACAATTTTTGTGAAGGATACAAAATTTTCTTTGAAAGATGGTATGATACGCTGATGCAGCTAGGAAAACTGGTGCAAAGATAAATAAAAAACATTATCCACGGGAATGGAAAGGAGAAAAAGAATGAAAAAGCAGATTGTAGTATTGATGACAGACACAACAAGAAAAGATATGGTTGGCTGTTATGGAAATGAAAAGATGAAGACGCCAAATCTTGACCGATTGGCACAGGAGGGCATCCGTTATGAGAATGCTTATACCTGTCAGCCTGTATGTGGTCCGGCAAGAGGTGCAATTTTTACTGGAGCATTTCCACACACCAATGGAGTTGTCACAAACAGTATCGGAATGGGAGATAACATAAAGACAATCGGACAGCGTTTGCACGATAACAAGATTGAATGCGGCTATATCGGAAAATGGCACCTTGATGGATCTGATTATTTTGGAAATGGTATATGTCCAGATGGATGGAACCCAAAATATTGGTATGATATGAGAACTTATCTTAGTGAGTTGAGCGATGAAGACAAACTTCGCTCTAGAGATTCACAGACATCATACACAGAGGGCTTTTCAGAAGAATTTACATATGCGCATCGTTGCTCCGACAGGGCTATTGCATACTTGAATGAATTTAAGGATCAGGATTTCTTTTTGACTGTATCATATGATGAGCCGCATGGACCATCTCTTTGCCCGGCTCCATTTAATCATATGTATGATGGCTTCTGTTTTGAAAGTTCACCTAGCTTTCAGGACGATCTGTCAAAGAAACCAATGCTGCAGCAGCTTTGGGCAGGAAAGAATTTACATGCACCAGAATCAGAGATAAATAAGGCGTCAAAAGGGCTGTCATTGTTCTTAGGCTGTAATTCATTTGCAGATTATGAAATGGGAAGAGTATTGGATGTAATTTCAAAGCTTGCACCAGATGCAATGGTAATTTATACATCAGACCATGGTGATATGCTTGGTGCTCATCGTCTGGCATCAAAAAATGCAGCAGCATACAAGGAAGTAGCTAATATTCCTTTAATTATTAAGGGCGGTGCAAAGGGTCAGGTAGTGCATGAGATGGCATCTCACATTGATATTGCACCAACAATTATGGATTATTTTGAACTGCCAGTTCCGAAAACAATGGAAGGAAAGAGTATGCTGGCACAGATTTATGATCCAAGTGTGAAGATAAATGATGCGGTGTTTACAGAGTTTACAAGATATGAAGTGGATCATGATGGTTTTGGCGGTCTGCAGATGATGCGTGCAATCACCACAAAACGCTACAAGTTAGTTATTCATTTGCTTGATACAGATGAATTTTATGATCTTGAAACAGATCCATATGAGGTTGAAAATAGAATCAATGATGAAGCATATGAAGCTGTCCGCAACGAGCTGCATGATAAGCTTCTGGCGCATATGGATGATACAAGAGATCTGTACCGCGGCTATCAGTGGAAAATGAGACCATGGAGAAAAAATGTCACACCAGATTGGAATAATGGTGGCTATACAAGACAGAGAGAAAACGAAGAATATGAGCCAAGACAGCTTGACTATGACACTGGACTTCCTATGGAAAAAGCAGTGAGAAATAAACTTCTGTATTGATATATGAAATGGGCGCTGCGCATATTGACGCAGCGCCTTTTTAAGTGTTTTTATTTTTCAGTGGAAAATGACGCATCTAGTTGTGCTAAAAATTCCTGCGGAATTTGTCGACAAAGTGGAAATACTTCTTCATTTGCCAAATAATTTGCTATAGTGCAAAGAAGCAGTGCACTGCGGCGAAGTGACCAGGCAGAGATTAGATCAATAGTGTCATACTCTGTATGCATGCCGTATCCATCACGGTTTAAGGTCATAGAAGGAACTCGTTTCCATGCAAATGTGTTAGAATCACTGCTCCAGACAGATGATCTTGTCGTCATTCCAATACCGCATTTTTCAGCGAGAGCTTCAAACTGGCGGCAGATTGAAGAATCGCCTGTAACACCTATTACAGTGCCGCCAAGTGATTGTCCGGCAAGGTCAATATTCATGTTAAAGAGGTGATGTGACAATTCAGACTCATGTGCCTTAACATAGGCGCGGCTTCCTAAAAGACCTTTTTCTTCTGCACCAAAAAATACAAAATCAATAGTGCGGCGTGGCTTATGTTCACAAAAATATAAAAACAGCTCCATAACAATTGCACAGCCTGCCATGTTATCGTAGGCGCCAGGTCCTTGTGGAACAGAGTCATAATGAGCAGTCACAGTTAAAATATTATCGCTTTTATCGCTTCCTTCAATGCGAGCACAAATATTTTGTGATGTTTTTTCAACAAGTGTCTGCTCACAGATCATGCGCACGCGCAAAGCACCCTTTTCAACAATCTCTGCTGCGTCCACAAAATGAATGCAAGTGCCAGGAATTTCAGCCAGCGTTTTAGATTGACTAAGATTTTTGGCTGCAGGCAGTCTTTTCTTTCCAGTGTCAATTGGAGTACCAGAGAAAGATACAAAACCAAGCGCACCAGCCTTTACAAGTTTTTCAAGCATTGTACGGCTCATATAATTATTCAGCATAACAATCTTTCCATTTGCCTGCTTCATATTAATATCATCAGCATTTTCCAGATAAACAAAATCAGCTTCAAGTCCATTTTCATCTGTGTTGGCACAAAAACCAAAAGTGCAAGCCTCATATACCTTATGGTAAGGTGCTGTCACCTCAAAGAAAGAGCGCTTAATCTGCGGTGCAAAAAAAGAAAACTCCTCCGTGCGAATCTGTGCATTGCTGTTTTCTTTTTTTAATTCCTGTAAAATCGTTTCAGCAGCTCTTTGCTCACCACACGTACCAGCTTCACGCACATAATTGAATTTAGAGACAAAGTCATACTGACGTTCTCCACTAATAAATGTATTCATCATATCTTTTTATTCCTTTCCTTTTATAGAGAAATCATAGAATATATAAATATCTTTGTCAAGCGGTTGAAGAGGCTGCAGTTCACGGACAAGCCAATATTTACAGCAAAGCCCGAAGGTGAATGGCTTTCACGAGGCGGACACGTAACAGGGCTATGCTGCAAGTATAAGAAAAAACAAAACTAGAGTTGTTTTGTCGAAGCATTGTGTGGTAGAATAAAAGCACAAAATTTAGATTCAGCAACCTGAAAATACAAGATGTGAAAGGATTAAAAAAATGAAGTGGCAAAGAGTTAAATACCAGCCGAACACACCACTTGGTGCAAACGGCCAGAAGGTAACAGCAAGCAAGGCACATACTGAGCTTTCCAAGCAGGCAGCAAAGGAAGGTATGGTATTATTAAAAAATGAGAACAGTCTTCTTCCATTTGAGAAGGGCACGAGGCTTGCCGTATTCGGAAAGGCAAGTGTAGATTATGTAAAGGGCGGTGGCGGAAGCGGCGATGTTACCGTTTCATATACGGTAAGTCTTGATGCAGGTTTAAAGGCACTTAGCGATTATGTAAGTGTATATGAAGGTCTATCGTCATTTTATAATAAGAACGTGCGTGACCAGTATGAAAAAGGCGTGGCTCCTGGCATGACTGTTGAGCCAGAAGTTCCAGCTGAGCTTTTAAAGAAGGCAAGAGCTTATACTGATACAGCACTTATTACGATTTGTCGTTTCTCAGGCGAGGGATGGGATAGAACAAGCAGCTACGACAATGGCATCGAGTCAGGCGAGCCTATGTGGAAGGAGTCTCAGAAGGTATTTGAAAGAGGAGATTTCTATCTGTCTGATGCAGAACAGCGCATGGTAGAGACAGTAAAGGCTGCATTCCCAAAGGTTGTTGTTGTATTAAATGTAGGCGGCGTTGTAGATTCCATGTGGTTTGCAGATGATCCACAGATTCAGTCTGTTTTAATGGCATGGCAGGGCGGTATCGAAGGCGGTGCAGCAGCAGCTGAGCTTCTGTGCGGTATTGGAAGTCCGTCAGGAAAGTTAGCAGATACATTTGCGAAGACTCTTGAGGATTATCCATCATCATATAACTTCCATGAGTCACAGAATTACGTGGATTATACAGATGATATTTATGTAGGATATCGTTACTTTGAGACTATCCCTGGCGCAGACAAAAAGGTTGTGTATCCATTTGGATATGGACTTTCCTATACAACATTTAAGTGGGAGCTTGAGCGCGTAGATGAGGCAGAGGATGGCACACTTACAGTTTGCGCAGAGGTGACAAATACAGGAAATCATGAAGGAAAAGAAGTACTTCAGCTTTACGGCAGTGCACCAAAAGGAGCGCTTGATAAGCCGGCAAAGATTTTGCTTGCATATGCAAAGACAAAGCTGCTGCAGCCAGGAGAAAATCAGCTTGTAAGTTTAACTGCAAACGTAAATGATCTGGCTTCATATGATGATCTTGGAGTTCTTTATAAATCTGCATATGTTATGGAGCAGGGCGAGTATCACTTCTATCTTGGAAATTCAGTCAGAAATACAGAGGAGCTTGGATTTATCCATACAGAAGAGTCTACAAGAGTGGCAGAGCAGCTGACAGAGTGCTTAGCACCGACATCACTTCCAAAGCGCATGCGCGCAGATGGCAGCTTTGAAGAGCTTCCTGTAAGACCGTCACACGATCCAGACAGCGAAGGACTTCTTACAAAGAAGGAAAAGGAAGCAATCGATGGTGTTGCACCAGATGTACGTTTTTCAAAGGGCGAGCGTCTTTGGAACAATAACGAGCGCCGCATGCAGTTTGAGCAAGTTGCAGAAGGCAGCATAACGCTTGATGAATTTGTGGCACAGTTAAGCAACGAGGAGTTAGCTCATCTTTTAGGCGGTCAGCCAAATACAGGTGTTGCAAATACATTTGGCTTTGGCAATCTGCCAGAGTGTGGTATTCCAAACTTTATGACAGCTGATGGACCTGCAGGACTTCGTATTTTGCCAGAGTGCGGTGTTTGCACAACAGCATGGCCATGTGCAACGCTTCTTGCATGCACCTGGAATCCAGAGATTGTCTATGAGGTAGGTGCAGCTGGTGCAAAGGAAGTAAAGGAAAATAATATCGCAGTATGGCTTACACCGGCAATCAATATTCATCGTACTCCGATGTGCGGAAGAAACTTTGAGTATTATTCCGAGGATCCGTATCTTGTTGCAAAGCAGGCAGGCGCAATGGTACGCGGTATTCAGTCTCAGCACATTGCTGCAACAGTAAAGCATTTTGCACTGAATAACAAAGAAACGAACCGTAAGGATTCAAACTCAAGAGTATCAGAGCGTGCAGCAAGACAGATTTATTTAAAGACATTTGAGCGCATTGTAAAGGAAGCAAAGCCGTGGTGCATCATGTCATCCTATAACATTGTAAATGATTATAGAGCTTCCGAAAACCATGATCTGTTAGAGAAGCTTCTGCGCGATGAGTGGGGATTTGAAGGTGTTGTAATGACAGACTGGTGGACATTTGGCGAGCACTGCAAGGAAGTAAATGCCGGCAATGATGTTAAGATGGCAGCTGGAAATCCTGAAAACTTGCTGAAAGCACTTGAAAAAGGTCTGTTAAAGAGAGAGACAATGGAGTGCAGCGTAAAGAGACTTCTTGGAGTTCTCTTAAAGATTGATTAAACATGTAAATTTGAGGATGTCTGTATAATCAGGCATCCTCATTCTGAGAAAAAAGCTATAGGGAAGGACTATTTTATGAAGACAACAATGTGGAACGCAGACTTAGGAAATGGAATGTATAAAAATCCAATACTGTATGCAGATTATTCAGATCCTGATGCCTGCCGTGCGGGCGAGGATTACTTTATGATCGCGTCAAGCTTTTGCAATGCACCAGGTTTGCCAGTGCTTCACTCAAAGGATCTGGTAAATTGGAAGGTAGTTAATTATATTCTGCCAAAGGTGCCAGAAGAGCGCTATGATAAGCCAGTGCATGGCTGTGGTGTATGGGCACCTGCAATACGTTATCATGACGGAACATTTTTTGCTTGTTTTCCAATGCCAGACGAAGGTATTTATATGAGTACGACAAAGGATCCGTTTGGCACATGGTCAGAGCCAGTCAATATTCGTCCGGGTGCAGGTTGGATCGATCCGTGTCCATTTTGGGATGAAGATGGCAGAGCATATCTTGTGGCAGGTGTTGCAAAAAGCCGCATTGGATATAAGAGCGTGCTCCATATGATTGAAATGCAGCCAGATGGAATGGGGCTGATAGGAGAAGCAAAAGTTGTCTTTGATGGAAATTTAAATGAGCAGGAAACAATTGAGGGACCAAAGCTGTATAAGAGAAATGGATGGTACTACATCTTTGCACCGGCAGGCGGCGTAAAAACAGGATGGCAGACTGTGCTTCGCTCAAGAAATATTTTTGGACCTTATGAATATCGCGTTGTTATGCGTCAGGGAGATACTCCTGTAAACGGCCCTCACCAGGGTGCATGGGTAGATACCGTGACAGGTGAAGACTGGTTTTTACATTTTCAGGATGTGTATGCAGCCGGAAGAATTATTCATTTGCAGCCGATGAGTTGGAAAGAGGACTGGCCGATTATTGGTATCGCAAAGGATGGAAATGATTATGGAGAGCCAGTTCTTACTTACCGCAAGCCAAATGTCGGTGAGGCTGCGAAAGAGGCTGAAATCTGTGAGCCAGATGCCTCTGATGATTTTAGTAAAAACACACTTGGTCTTCAGTGGCAGTGGAATGCAAATCCAAAAGAAGACTGGTATAAGCTTACATCAGAGGGTCTTTGCCTTAATGCAGTGAAGCAAGAGGAAAAAATCAAACATGGTGATTATCCAAATCTTCTTCTTCAAAAGTGGCCTGCGCCAGAATTTATCTGTGACACAACACTTTCCATTGCGGGATTAAAAGCAAACGAAGAGGCTGGTGTGATTTCTATGGGTGTAAAATATGCGCTTCTTTCATTTGCAAGAAACGAGGAAGGCGTGGTTGAAGCTTCATTTATAAATGGAGAGCAAAAATATGGAAAGATTCTTGTGGAGAGCACCGAGGAGACAAGTACATCACTTGGAACACTGGCATTTGCAGATGACAGTGAAACTATAACAGTCCGCATGAGTGTACAACGTGTTGGAACGCAGGATTTAAGCGAGAAGGAAAAGAATTTCCCGCTTGAGGAGGTTGTTTTTGAGTACAGCACAAACGGCACAGATTACAAAAAGGCCGGAAGCTATATGGCAGCTGCAGGACGCTGGGTTGGCGTAAAGAGCGGAGTTTATTGTGCAGCTCATCATAGTGAGGCTGTTGGAAGCTGCCTTGTAAAAAAGACAATTTATAAAAATGTTACTGTTCATGGATAAGCCAACATTGCGGCTTTCGTAGCATGACGCATGAACAGTAACATAAAAATCTGTAAAGTCAAGATTAAAAAGACACAAGGAGATCTTCAATGACAAGAACATACAAAAATCCCGTACAGCGCGGCTTTTTTCCAGATCCATCAGTTGTTCGCGTGGGAGACGACTATTACATGGTCAATTCAACATTTCAGTACTTTCCGGCAATCGCAATAAGCCATTCAAAGGATATGGTGCACTGGGAGTTAATTGGTCATGCCATTACAGATCCTGATGAATTAGATTTAAGTGATATACGTGATTCACATGGAATTTGGGCACCTGATATTTCCTACAGCAATGGCCGCTTTATCATAATGGCAACTCTTCGTTTAAATGCAGATGGAAAGCGTGATAATAATGTTATGCGCCGTCAGGTAGTTGTCTCATCAGACAGACCAGAAGGCCCTTACAGCAAGCCATCATGGCTGGAGGTAGACAGCATTGATCCGTCTCATTTTGTAGATGACGATGGAAAGCACTACATGGTGATAAGTCCTGGAATAAATATTGTCCCAATTTCTGATGACTGTACGCGAGTGACAGGCGATTTAATTCCTGTATGGCCGGGAACAGGTGAGCGCTGCCCGGAAGGACCTCATATCCTGCGCCACGGTGATTATTATTATGCAATTCTCGCAGAGGGCGGCACAGGATATGGTCATGGCATAAATGTGGGACGCTCAAAAAATTTATTTGGCTCGTATGAAGCATCACCATATAATCCTTTAATGAGACAGCTCGATCCAAACGCGCCTATTCAGCGTACAGGTCATGGAAAACTGATCGAGGATGCAAATGGAGACTGGTGGGTTTACTATCTGATGGGACGGCCAAACCGCGGCATCGAAGTTGCAAATGGCAAAGCACCAAAGCCGGGAGAGATACGCGTGCCGGGCGCCTATACGACAGTGGGCAGAGAGACAGGACTTGATCCAGTAAGATGGTTAGACGATGGCTGGTTTGTTATTAACGAGGGCAAAGGTCCAAGCAATGAGCAGACTGCGCCAGATCTGCCAGAAGTAGTTTATCCAAAGTGGCAAAGAGATGATTTTGACAGCGACACACTAGATGTTCACTGGCAGTTTGTTAGAAGACCTGCACCGGGAAATTATTCACTGACAGAACGACCAGGTCATATGCGAATTTGGACGCAGGATGGTCAGCTTTTTGAGATTCGTGCAAAAAATACGCTGCTGAGAAGAGAGGAAGAGCTATCATATACTGCAGTCACAAAGCTTTCATTTGATCCGACAAGAGATGGTGAACAGGCTGGACTGACTTGTTATTACAGCACCGCGACATATGCGCGTTTTTCTCTGTGCTATGAAGGTGGCAGAAAGCTTCAGCTTGTAATAAACAGAAACCACGGCGAAGAGCTGATTGCAGAAGTAAATCAGGTTAAAAATGGACCGATTTGGCTAAAAGTAGAGGTAGATCGTCTGACAAGACGCTTTTTATACAGCTATGACGGAGAAAGCTGGAGCGAGGCAGGTGTATTAAAAGACTGCATTTACCTGTGCGATGAGGGTGTGCCAGATGATCCAAAGCGCCACACCGGAACACTAGTCGGCATCTACGCCAACAACGGCGGCTGCGGAAGCCGCATTCCGGCGGACTTTGACTTCTTTGAATTTCAAGGAAGAGACATCAATATATATAGGAAAGAGTAGTAATTTATGGAAAACCGTGATCTGAAAATGGCAGAAAAAATTGCCGCATGCGTAGCAGAAAAGGGAGGTAGAACCTTTCTTGTCGGAGGCTACGTGCGAGATCTTTTAATGGGAAAGCATAGTAAGGACATTGATATTGAAATCCATGGCGTACAGCCAAAAGAGCTAGAGAATATTCTTGATGGGCTTGGCTCTAGAACTGAGATGGGTGCAAGCTTTGGTGTGTATGGTCTTAGAGGATACGATATCGACATTGCCATGCCGCGTCAGGAGGAGGCGACAGGACGAGGACATAAAGATTTTAAAATATATGTAGATCCATTTCTTGGAACATATAAAGCCGCAATGCGCCGCGATTTTACAATCAATGCCATGATGCAAGATGTGCTGACTGGAGAGGTCATTGATCACTTCGGCGGTCAGGAGGATCTAAAAAAAGGAGTGCTTCGTCATGTAAACCCTCACACCTTTGCAGAAGATCCGCTTCGTGTGCTTAGAGCTGCGCAATTTGCCGCACGCTTTTCATTTTCTATTGCGCCAGAGACTATTGAATTATCTCGAACAATGGATTTGACAACATTAGCCCATGAGCGTGTGATGAGCGAGCTTGAAAAAGCTTTATTAAAGGCTGCGCATCCGTCCATTTTCTTTGAACAGATGCACAAAATGAATCAGCTTGACGACTGGTTTTTACATTTAACACAGCTTATTGGAGTAAAGCAGCCTAAAAAGTATCACCCTGAGGGAGATGTGTGGAATCACACTATGCAGGTACTTGACAGTGCAGCCTTACTTCGAAGCAAGGCAGAAAATCCTCTTGGATTTATGCTGACAGCAGTAGTACACGATTTTGGGAAAATTATATCAACAACGGAGGAGAATGGAGAAATTCATTCTTATGGTCATGCAAAAAAGGGCGATCCTCTTGTAAAAGAGTTTTTAGAGCGCATTACAAATGAGACAAAGCTGATCCGTTATGTGAGAAATCTTGCATCACTTCATATGAGACCTTACGAGCTTGCCAGAGAGCAAGCCGGGAAAAAGGCAACAAATCAGATGTTTGACAGTGCAACAGTGCCATCTGATCTGATTCTTTTTTCAACGGCCGATCAGATGGGAAAGGGAAAAGGACAAGTTATCCCAGAATATGAAGACTTTTTAAAGGAGCGTCTTGACTGGTATCAGTACACGATGGCGCAGCCATGCGTGATGGGAGCTGATTTAATTAAGGCTGGATTAAAGCCGGGACCAAAATTTAGTGAAATTCTCGCATACTCACATGATCTTCATCTTTCAAACGTGCCAAAAGATGAAGCGTTAGCCCAAACACTTTCATTTGCGCAAAGACTCGTATAAATGTTAAAAATGAGATAACAAATTATACAATATGCACAAAATGCAAAGGGCATTGTACTGCAAAAAGACAGAAAATAAGAAGAAACTTTACATTCTTACAGAAGTCAGATATACTAACGATAGTGTAAGTTTTATAGCGCGGAAAGGAGGCGTTTGTACTAGAGCTGTCCATTGAGCTAATGTTATTTTTTGAAATCTTAAATCTATATGGCTCATGGGCAAGAGAGCGCCACATTTAGAGACGTGAGTTTGCTTACGGAAAGCAGCTTATGTACTATTTAAAGGGCTTAGAGCCTTTCGCAGCAAATTGCTGCACTTTACAAAGATTCAACAAACGTAAAACAGAAACTAAAAATATTGCGAATGCGTACTATGATACAAAAAGTATCAAGTGGTAAATGTGACACTTGTCTTTTTATTACTGGTGTAGTAAATTCTAGGTGTGAAATTCCTATTGGAGGAGACAGGTATCTGGTACGCGTAGAAAGGTGTGTCAGAATATGGAGAGAGAACCATTAAGTGCTTGTGAAGCTATGATTATGAAAGTAATCTGGGATCAAAAAGGAGATATTTCAGTTCCGGAGCTGATTGATTTGATCCAGGAGCGTTACAAGAGAGATTACAAGAGAACAACAGTAGTAACCTTCCTTACCCGCTTAAACGGAAAGGGTTTCATTAGCTCTCACCGTGCAGGCAGAATTTCTTATATTCACGCAGAAAAGAGCGAGGAAGAATACAAGGCAAAGCTCTCAGCGCGCGAGGTTAATTTCTGGTTCGACGGCAAGCCGGCCGAGTTCATCGCAGCACTTTCAAACAACCAGTCTCTTTCTAAAGAAGATATCAAACAGATAAGAGGCTTGTTGGATGAAATGGATCAATGATGTAGTATTTGCAATTTTGGCAGCACATGTCTGGGGCAGCCTTATGCTATTTGTTTGGCTGCAGGCAGTAAAAAAGCTTAGTAAAAGAGGATATTCGCGAGCACTTTTTTGGTTATTACGATGTGTTGTAGTCGCGTATCTTTTACCATTTGGATTTTGTTTGCTTATAGCAGTTGATGGCTATTTTAGAGGTTGGGATGGACGCTTATTTGAGTGGACGCCGATTATTACAGTGGTCAATCATGCACTTTTTGTTGCATGGCTGATAGGTCTTTTCTTTAACTTTGGAAAGATCTGGAAAGAATGGCGTGTAACAAGAGCGTATTTAAGAGATGCATTTCCAGCGGATCTAAAAAGTCGGGCGCGTTTTAGAGAGGTTTGTAAGGAAATTAAAAAACGTCCGGGGCGCGTAAAGCTGTATCAGAAGTTTGGACTTAGGTGTGGTATTACTACAGGAATACTGAGGCCAAGAATTGTGTTGCCAGATGACAAATTGAATCCGATTGTGGAGAAAGTAACTATGATCCACGAGTTGATTCACTACAAACGCCGAGATCTTTGGTTTTTATATGCATCAAAAATCATTGAGACAATTCACTGGTTTAATCCGTTGTCACGTTCACTTTCTGAGTACATGAATCAATGGAATGAATATGCATGCGATTACGAATCATGCATCGCGCTTGGCAATTCCAAGATGTATGCAATTGTTTTGTGTAATGTCGCAGAGCAGAATCAGCAAGGTCTGTTTTCTTCAATAGGAACTGAACCTATGACATTAAGCAGGAGGATTGAGATGATGGTAAATATGCAGAAGGCAAGAAAGAAATCAAAGTTTTTGGGCACGATCGCAGCAATCGCAGTTTCGTTTGCTTCCGTAACTTCAACATTTGCAGCAACAGGTGTAATGGCAGAAGGATATAAAAGATTATATGATCTTACAATGGTCGAAGATGTTGAAAAAGGAGTCTCAGCTGTTGTAGGAGATACTGATCTGGTCAATGAGAGCACAGATACACCAGAATACCCTGACAACAGTAATATTAATCCTGCTGATTACGTCAATACAGGCATTGTGTTTAACGATGTTCTCCCGATTGATGGATATACAGTAGTAGAAGGTGAAGTGGATAATTTAGCAAGGGGAACAGGTGCTAATTTCAATTGGACACTTACATATGATTATCTGCAGACAAGTGGATATTTTAGAGTAAACAAAGGCCAAAAAATTGTTGTCAGCGGAGATATTACTCCTGTTGGAAA
>OGQO01001551.1_pt1 | contig 20616 bp, 17 predicted proteins | sample 1553241 | NCBI WGS metagenome assembly OGQO01 (sample SAMEA2579933, study PRJEB22360) | human gut metagenome | biome: human gut; feature: human-associated habitat; material: faeces | place: Denmark | collected 2008/2010
AAGGGTTATGGTTTTATTTCTGATGAGTCTGGTAAGGATGTATTCGTACACTACTCCGGACTGAACATGGAAGGCTTCAAGTCTCTGGACGAGGGCGCTTCTGTAGAGTTCGATGTAATCGACGGAGCTAAGGGACCGCAGGCTGTTAACGTTACAAAGCTGTAATTGAAACAAGCCGCTGCGATTAATTTCAATTATACCATGTACCTATTCTTTTTTAAATAAATGAAATATCGTATTAGGTAGTGAGATTAAAAGCAAAAGACATAACAGTTCGCTGTTATGTCTTTTTCAGCTTAAACACAAAAATCTGCGCGTTTTATTCGTGCAGGCAGACAGAAAGGTTTGGTTATTAAAATGGCACAGAATCCAGTAGTTACTATTGAGATGGAAAATGGCAGTGTGATCAAGGCAGAGCTGTATCCACAGGTTGCCCCGAACACGGTAAACAACTTTATCAGCCTGGTAAAGAAGGGATTTTATGATGGCGTAATCTTCCACCGCGTAATCAGCGGTTTTATGCTGCAGGGAGGAGATCCGGACGGCACTGGTATGGGTGGCCCGGGCTACAGCATTAAGGGTGAGTTTACACAGAATGGTTTTCAGAATGATTTAAAGCATGAGCCGGGTGTACTTTCCATGGCAAGAACGATGATGCCAAATAGTGCAGGCAGCCAGTTCTTTATTATGCATGAGGCAGCTCCGCATTTAGACGGTGCATATGCAGCATTTGGTAAGGTAACAGAGGGTATGGATGTAGTTAATGCAATCGCAGCAGTACCGACAAACTACAATGACAGACCGCTTGAGACACAGCGCATGAAGAAAGTGACTGTTGAGACTTTTGGTGAGGAATATCCAGAGCCAGAGAAGTGCTGATTTTAAGGAAGTTAAAAGTTCTATGCGCGTGACTTTTGACCCTGGTATCATAGTATGAAAAAAACAAAAATGACAGAAAAAGGCGAAGTGGTTCTCACCGATTCGCCAGAAGAGGCCCGCACTCTTCAAAAAAGCATTCCTGTCATCGGCATATGTACTCCCGGACAGGATAAATCCTGGTCCGGGATTTCTTTTTTAGCCGAGGATTGGGAAGATGTGGATGATGAATATGCAGAGCTTGCGTACTGCAGATATTATCATCTGCCAAGGGTATTGGTTTGTGGAGAGTGGTCAGTGGCAAGTGAACAAAAGTTAGTGATTGGTGGCCAGAATTTTGAAGAACAAACACATACTTGGTTAATTCGAGAGGCAGACAAAAAAGATGCGAAAGCATTTGAAACACTCTATAACGACGATGAAGTAAAGCGCTTCCTACCTTATCCACTAGAAAAACAGGCGCAAACTTGTAAAGACTGGGAAGACTGGATTGAAAGCCTGCATCAGTATGTTTACCCATCTGAAGAACCATCTATGTGGGTATTAGCAGATGAAAATGATGATATGATAGGACGGATAGGGCTGGAGTATAAAGAAGAAAATAAAGAAAATGGCACACCAGGCGGATATTATCTTGGCTATGCGATACTGCCCAAATGGAGAAAAAAAGGACTGGCCGCGAAGGCAGCCAGTCAATTATTAAAATATTGTTTTGAATATTGGCAGCTAAAAGAAGTCTATCTTCTTTGCAGCAACGAAAACATAGCATCTGTAAAAACAGCGCTTGCGTGTGGATTTACAAAAATGTCATCCATTGAAGTGCCGATACAAAACTCAGTCTTCCTTCAAGATATCGTCGAGCATCGTCTGAATGATCGAGCGTGTGTAAGCACCAGCCTGCTTTTTTTGTTCGCGAGGAAGGCTCTTTAAGTCAATCGGCTCACCAAAACGAATTGTGATCGTAGCACGACGGATGAAAGGAAAGTGATTTTCCAAAACATCTGCTGAGTGCGCGATTGCAACAGGAACAACAGGACATCCAGCCTTGTCGGCCATCTTTAAGCTTCCTTCCTTAAATTCAAGCATACTGCCTTCTTCACCACGGTTTCTTGTGCCTTCTGGGAAGATCCACATAGAATGACCGTTTTTAAGCTCATCGACACCAGCAAGGATTGTTTTTAAACCTTCTTTTACGTTGCTTCTGTCTAAGAACAGGCAATGAATGTAGCGCATCCACAGACGAAGAAGCGGAATCTTTTCCATTTCTTTTTTTGCTACATATCCAGTAATACCTGGAAGCAGGCGATAGGATGTGATGATGTCAAAGTAGCTTCTATGGTTGCCTACATACAGCACAGCGCGATCCTTTGGAATGTTTTCAAGACCCTCTGCCTTGACCTTGGTGCCGCTTACAAAGAGAAGCACACCAAAGATCCATTGAATCATGCGTCTGGAAACCCGATCCTTAAGATCGGGATTTTTTTTGCCAATTAACCATAAGATGAATGCAGGTATGCATCCAATTACCAGATAGAGAATGGCAATAAGCAAAACTAGTATAAGTCTTATCATGGAAACCTCAATTCAATTTATTCCTCTGGAGCAAGTCCAGGAGCAGTCTCACCAGGCTTAATGGAGCCTTCTGGTCCTTCCTCCTCCTCGATTGGCTCAAGCGGCTCGCATCTGCCAAACAGCTCAGTCATCTTGCGAAGGTTTGCTGCTAATTCAGGAGTCAGGTGATCCTTGCGGAAACGGAATGCCCAGTTGCCGCCTGCAACAGATGGCGTGTTCATACGGCAGTCACTGCCAAAACCTAAGAGATCCTGAACAGGATAAATAGCATAGCGCGCGATAGAACCCATAGCCGCACGAATCATATCATAATGAATGATATTTCCGTCAGTATTTAAGTAGCGGCGAACACGATCCTGCAAAGCTGGCTTAAGAGTCTGATACCAGCCCATTGTGGTGTCATTGTCATGTGTTCCTGTATAGCAAATGCAGTTTTCAGTGGTGAAACGATGCGGAAGAATGTCATTGTCTTTTGGATCACCAAATGCAAACTGTAATACTTTCATGCCAGGCAGGTTGAAGTCATCACGCAACTTCTCAACGCGAGGAGTGATGATGCCAAGATCCTCAGCCCAGATCGGAAGATCCTTGCCAAATACTTCCTGCATGCGAAGGAACAGATCCTCATTTGGTCCCTTCTTCCATTTTCCGTGCATAGCAGTTTCTTCGCCGTATGGAATTGCATAGTACTGCTCAAATCCGCGGAAATGATCGACACGGATGTAGTCAACCATATTTAACTGACCCTTGATACGACGCATCCACCAGTCATAATGTGTCTTTTTGTGGTAATCCCAGTCATACAGCGGATTGCCCCACAGCTGTCCTGTAGCAGAGAAATAATCCGGCGGAACTCCGGCAACAACGGTTGGGTAGCCATCCTTTTCAAGCTGGAACAGCTCACGGTTTGCCCATACATCTGCACTGTCAAGTGCAACAAAGATCGGGATATCGCCGACGATCTGAATGCCATTTACATGTGCATAATCGCGAATTGCGTTCCACTGACGGAAGAAGATAAACTGAATGTACTTGTAGTAGCCAATAGAATCAGACAGACGCTCACGCCATGCAGCCTTGATCTCCTCATCCGGATCACGCAGATCGTCTTCCCACTCCAGCCAGCATGCACCGCCGTGTGCATCCTTACCTGCCATGAAAAGCGCATAATCATCCAGCCAATCCTTTTCTTGCTCACAGAACACATCAAATTCCTTAAGCATACACAGATCAGCTGATTCCTTAAAGATCTCATAGGAACGATGCAGGATGCGCAGTTTTGCTGGAATAACATCGCCATAGTAGATGTGATCTGGATTAAAGTGCGGATAATCGCGTAAATCATCACCATAAAGAAGACCGTCCTTGATCAGTTCATCTGGGCTGATTAAAAGCGGCTGTCCTGCAAATGCTGAGAATGCCTGATAAGGAGAATCTCCATATCCTGTGTGGCCTAGCGGCAAAATTTGCCAGAGGCTCTGTCCGGCACCAGTCAGGAAATTGATAAAGTCATAAGCACCCTTTCCGAAATCACCGATTCCGTATGGAGAAGGGAAGCTTGTTGGGTGGGCGAGTACGCCTGAGTAACGCTTAGATAATGTTTTTGCCATAAAGGTACCCCAAACCTTTCTCTTAGATTGTAGTTATAGTTTTGCAGCAGTTAGAAAGATATTGATCTTTCAGAGTGCTGTGTTTACGTAAATACAAGTATAACACCAAAAGACAATATTTACAAGATCACATGATTTGTGTATAGTCAATTTTTTCTTGAATTTGGAACGTGTATCGGGTATACTGAAAACGTAGCAGATAAGTAAGGAAAGAAGCAAAAAGAAGGAGAATGAAATGAGCGTCAGAGGAATTCACACCGATGTAACAGATATGCGTGAAAAAATATTCACCGAAGTGGCAAGACTTGCTTACGAAGGCGGAGATTATTCCCGTCTGGAGGAGCTTCCATATAAAATCGTGCCGGGAGAGCTGGCAAGCTTTCGTGAAAGTGTATTTACAGAGAGAGCCATTGTTGGAGAACGTCTTAGACTTGCGATTGGACTGCCAAACCGTACACTTGCTGAGCATGCACCAGTGGCTGATGGTGTAAATGAAAGTGCAATCACAGAGCGCTACTATGAGCCGCCGCTGATCAACATCATCAAGTTTGCCTGTCATAAGTGTCTTGATAATAAGACAGTTGTGACGAACATGTGTCAGGGTTGTACTGCACATCCGTGTGAAGAGGTATGCCCGAAGGGAGCCATTGTTGTAAAGCAGGGTGGAAAATCAAAGATTGACTCGGAAAAATGTATCAATTGCGGCCGCTGTCGTGATGCATGCCCATATGGTGCGATTGTTAAGATGGAGCGCCCATGTGCAAAGGCATGTGGTATGCACGCAATTCATAGTGATGAGTATGGCAGAGCGGATATTAATTACGACAAGTGTGTATCTTGTGGTATGTGCCTTGTAAACTGTCCATTTGGTGCAATTGCTGATAAAGGACAGATATTCCAGACAATCTTAGCCATGAAGACAGGAACGAGAGTATATGCAGCTGTAGCACCGGCATTTATTGGTCAGTTTGGACCAAAGCTTACGCCAGAGCGCTTCCGTGAGGCGATGAAGGAGTTGGGCTTTGCTGATGTAGTAGAGGTTGCGGCAGGAGCTGATCTTTGTACGATTCAGGAAGCAAAAGATTTCCTTGAAGAAGTGCCTGAAAAGCTTCCATTTATGGGAACATCATGCTGTCCGTCATGGTCTGTTATGGCAAAAACTGAATTTCCGCAGTATGCTAACTGTATTTCCATGGCGCTGACACCAATGGTATTTACAGGCCGTATGATCAAAAAGGCAGATCCTGGATGTAAGGTAGCTTTTATAGGACCATGTGCAGCTAAAAAACTTGAGGCAAGCCGCAGAAGTGTGCGAAGCGATGTCGATTTTGTCCTGACCTTTGAGGAAGTTATGGGTATGTTTGAGGCAAAGGGTATTTCCTTTGACGATATAAAGGCAGGAGAGCCGCTTCATCATGCAAGTGGAGATGGAAGAAACTTTGCTGTTGCGGGTGGTGTTGCAAATGCTGTTGTGAATGCAATTCACCAGATTGATCCAGATCGCGAGGTCAATGTAGTCTGTGCACAGGGACTAGACGAGTGCCGTAAGATGATGCAGATGGCGAAGGCTGGAAAATATAATGGATATTTGCTTGAAGGCATGGCATGTCCGGGAGGCTGTGTAGGCGGTGCCGGAACGATTCAGCCAATTAAAAAATCAGCAGCAAATGTAGCAATGAATAAGAAAAATGCTCCATTCCCATCTGCAACACAGAGTGAATATAAGCAGATGATTGACTTTTTGGAGGAAAGGCCGGCAAAGACGCCTACAGCAGAGGCAGCAAAGCCAGAAGAGAAATCTGAATAAAAATATTTTGTCTAGCTGCGTATTTGCCTGCATGGCAAAGAAAGTGAGAGTGACATGGATAAAAGACAAAAGAAAAGTGTATGGTTTTTGACAGTTCTGGCAACAGTGGCTGCTCTGTCAATCTTCGTTTTTAGCGGATGCGCAAAGCTTGCATCTGCGATCAACGATATCAAGGGCAGCCTGATTGGAAACCAGTATACCATTTACACGTATGATAATTTTGGAAATCTAGTACTAGAGACAAGCGGAAAGAAGATCGACATTGCCGGAAATCCAGTCAAAAATACTAGCTACGATGAGAATGGAAAGGTTATTACCGGATATGAATTATCATCTGTTATCACAATCACTATTGATGGCAATGAGATTGAGTCATGTGGCGATACCTGTATCTTTGTGCAAAAAGGACTGACACCAGATGTTGATTTTACAACGGAGACAATTCAAAGTTCAGGCTCTGTTTTAGACATTACATCCTTGTCTGCAAAGCTGAATCAGTACAAGAACAAGTTTGGAAAAGCGCGTGTCGTAGTAATTAAATCGCAGCTTGGAAATCCTATTGCAGCATTTTCAGGAGACAGTGTTTACTGGGAGATTCCAGAGGATTTGCCAAAGATGACGAAGCTTATGATCGACGGAAAGGCACTCTATATTCACAGGGCAAACTTCCAGATTATTGATAAGGAATTAATCCAGTAATAAGTATATAGCAACGATTTAAAGGTGCGCCGAGGAAAGTAATCGGCGCACCTTTTTCATAACGTTTTATAAATTTTCAAGAGCAATCTTCATCATGTTAGTGAAGCAAGTCTGACGTTCTTCGGCAGTAGTGATCTCCGGACTTATAAAGCTGTCAGAGATTGTTAAAAGGCAGGCTGCTTCTTTGCCTAGTACCGAAGCATTTGCAAACAGTGCAAAGCTTTCCATTTCAACAGCCAGACAGCCGCGCTCGTCGCGAAGCTTTTCCCAATAGGTTGGCTTTTCATCAGACGGCTGGCGGTAGAAGACGTCACTAGAGTGAATTGCACCCTCAATCATATTAATTCCAAGACGCTTTGCAGCAGCGCGAAGGGAATCATTGAGTGCTTTGGATGGATAGCTCTCATCCTTATCATAGCCAGACTGAACCTTTGCATAGGTGGACTCACTGACTGCGGAAGTAGCAAGAACGACATCATAAATCTTTGCGTCAGAGCTGTAGCTTCCAGCGCTTCCGATACGGATGATACGGTCTACATCATACTCCTTAAACAACTCGTAGGAGTAGATACCGATACTTGGCATACCCATTCCGCTGCCCATAACGGTAACTGGTTTTCCATTATAAGTTCCGGTATAAGCAAGCATACCGCGCACTTCATTTACAAGAACGGCATCCTGTAAAAAGGTATCAGCGATAAATTTTGCACGCAGCGGATCACCCGGCATTAAAACAGTTTTTGCGATCTGACCTTTTTGTGCATTATTATGTGGTGTTGGCATAAAAAAACCTCCTGTCTTTTCTGAAAAAGTGTTATACTAGATTTAGTATAACATAAATTTAATGGTATGCCAATATAAATTTGTGCAGATGAGAAGGGAGAATATCAATGTTTGAACGAAAAAAGGCATTAAAGGAAATCGAAGAAAAATTAAATACAGTTCAAATGTATTTGGAAAATAATTATAAGGATCTTACGCTACAGTCATATAAGGATGCAAAAGAAGTGGTTGAGCGGTATGAGAAAAGCGGTCTCTTAAAACAAAAAGATAAGGATATGATTCAGAAAAAGATGGCAGAGTTTGATGCCAAGCTTGTGCACTACGGCCATACGAATGTATCAGAGTTCTTAAAAGAGCGCTATTAGTTTTCGTAAGGAATTTGTAAAGAATAACGTGTTTTATTAAGGTGACATTGCAGAGAACGGCTGTTATACTGAAAGTAAAGAAAAGGTGAGGGAGAATGACCCTGACCGGACAGGAGGTCCGATATGATGAAGATGAAACGACAAAAAGCAAAATGGAGTGCCGTGTTGACATCAGCCGCTATGCTCATGATTAATATTCCAGTATCGGCAGAGGAACAAAGCCAATATATAAATGGAATTACCCAGATAAATGGATACACAGAATTTGAACAGCCGCAGGTGATTGAAAATCAGGATATGGCACAGCTTGGCTACAGCGATATCCGTGCATACGAGATTGAGAATGCAGGAGAACTGGCATGGTTTGTTCAGCATTTCTATGCAGGAGATTTAGAGACACAGAATGTAAGCTTAGCTGATAACATTGACATGAGCGCGTTAGCAGCGTATTCATGGACACCGCTTGGATATTATAATGTCGAGACACAGACAGGAAAAAGCTATGACGGTGTATTTGATGGAAATGGTTACAGTATCAGTAATATCATTCTGAACCAGATAAACGGTGTAGACTTAGTCAGCAAGGTATCAGAAGAACAGGCAGCAGTGCTTGGAACACAGCTTATTGAAAATATTGCGCAAAATGCGCTTGCTGGTGTATTTGGCTATATTGGAAGTGCAGGCCATGTGACAGAGCTTAAACTGGAAAACACATCTATCACGTCAAATGCAGATGCAGGTGTGTTAACAGGACGAAATGAAGGAAGCATTAGTGCCTGCGTCACATCAGGCGCATCAGTGACTTCTTCAAAAAGTGATGCGTTTGTAAGTGAGTTTGCTGCTGATAATGAAAACAGGATTGAATCTGTTTACTCAAGTAATTTCAACATTACAAATATGTTGGGAGAAGATGCAGTTACGCCGATTCTGTTAAATTATGCGCCAGGATATTCGAGCACAACAGGAAATGGAAGCGTATCAGCTGCATTTACAGAGCATAAGGAAAGCGTAGAAAACAGTCTTTTTGTGACAGAAGCGCCTGCAGGTGTAACAGTACTTGACACGTCGCAGTTTGCAGATGGAGCGGCATCATGGTCATTAAATTCAGGTTTTACAGATCCGAAGTTTTCACAGCTTATAGGAGCGGATCAGATGCCTGTATTGATTAAAAAGACAGACGAGAGTTACTCACGTGTCTATAAGTGGACACTTGATTATGCAGATGAAGCAAGAGAGGATTCTGTTGTCTACACAAATGGTATTGTGCCAGACAGCATTTTTACAGATGGATGTCAGTGGCAGATGGCAGGAGCAGATGGCACGCTGACTGATGTTGTATCAGGTATGGCAATTGAAAATGATGTAACGTTAATTGAAAAGTCAGCCGAACCAACTCCAGAACCAACTCCAGAGCCAACGCCTGAACCTACACCGGAACCTACACCTGAGCCGACACCAGAACCAACACCGGAACCAGTTCAAAAGATGGATCCAGTTTACACACCTCCAGTTGGACTGGAAGGATATGTGACAAAACCATTGTCAGAGATTGAGCTTCCGAGTGATTCTAATGGTCATTTTGAGTGGCAGACTGATCCTACAACGACACTTCCAGCACAAGAGGAAGCACCAGCAGCAGTTCGTTATGTTCCAAATGATACTGAAAACTACAACATAGTAGAAAATATTGTCATCACAATTAAGATCAATAAATTAGATCCGACACCGCAGACGCAGTGTCCGGACAGTATCAGTGTTGATGAGGGACAGTCACTTGCAGCTGTTGAACTGCCTGAAGGATGGAGCTGGCTCGACGCAAGCATCATTCCAGAAAGTGGTGTTTATACAGCAGTTTATACACCAAAAGACACGTCCATCTATAATACGATTACTGCATCAGTAAATGTGACTGTAAATCCGACAAAGCCAGCTGATACACAACCGCCTGTTATTGCAGGAATTGAAGATGGAAAAACATATTGTGAGGCACAGACAGTAACGGTGACAGATGAAAATGCTGTTACTGTTACGGTAAACGGACAGCCAGTTTCACTTGATGAAAATGGAAGCTTTACGTTAGAGCCAGGAGAGAATCAGTTAAGGGTTTCTGCAGTAGATGAGGCAGGAAACATGACTACTGTAAATGTAATCGTGAATAATGGTCATACATTCTCAGAGGGAAAATGTGTCATCTGTGATGCCAGTGATCCTGATTATGTGCCAGAACCTACAGAAGATACAAATATTCCTGATATAACGCTCACAGCATTAAATGAGGATGGTACTGCGGCAGACGGTCAGGGTACAGATGACTGGTATCGCACAAAAAATATTACTCTCACTGCACCGGAAGGTTATAACATTGTTGAAAATCTGTATGACAGATCAGGAAGAATGTCAACTCTTGATATTGAATTAGAGGAAGGCGAAAACCATATCGTATATTATCTGATAAAAGAAGATAATACAACAGTCAGTGAGCAGCGTACAAAGATTTTATATCTTGATACAAAAGCCCCGCAGATTAATGGTCTTGAAGAGGGAAAGGTTTATTGTGAAGCAGTAACCTTTAGTGTTGTTGAAGAGAACCTTGATCTTGCATCAAGCAGCATTCCAGAGTCAGTAAGCCAAAATTCAGATGGAAGCTTTACTGCATCACCGGCAGCAGGCGTTCAGGAAATCGTATTACGCGATAAGGCAGGAAATGAGACATCAGTTCATATCACGGTAAATGGAACTCATACATTTGAAAATGGTGTTTGCGTTCACTGTGGCGCACCTGATCCTAATTATAAGGCACCGGCAGTGCAGTCAAATGATGTACCAGATGCAGTGCCGACGACACCAGATGCAGCAGGAAACTGGTACCGTAAAAATACCATTAAACTGACAGCGCCTACAGGTTATTATATCAGCCAGACAAGTGATGAGTCATCATTTGGCACAGCAACTAGTCTTGATATTACATTGAATGAAGGCGAAAACAAGATTACCTACTATCTGCTGAGCACAGACGGCAAGGTTATCAGTACAGAGAAGACATTAACAGCGAATTTCGATCAGACAGCGCCTGTAATTAGCGGCGTAGAAGGCAAAAAGACATATTGTGAGGCTCCGACACTTACAATTAGTGATGCAAATCTTGTACAGGTTACAGTAAATGGTACCCCAGTATCGCTGACTGCAGAAGGAACACTTACAGTTTCACCAGCAGAGACAGAACAGACTATTAAGGCAGTTGATGCAGCAGGAAATGAAGCAAGCATTACCATTACGGTGCACAACGGCCACAGCTATGCAAACGGCATCTGTACTGTATGTGGACAATATGATCCGCAGTACACTGTAAATGTAGATGCACAATTCTTAACGCAGGGTCTTGGAAGCAATGGCTGGTATCGTGCAAATGCTACGCTGAAAGCACCAGATGGCTTCTATATTGCATTTACGAATGACAGAGGATCATTTGGAGCAAATAAACAAATCGTAATCACCGAAGAGGGAAGCTACACAATGAAATATTATCTTATGAATATTTCAAGCGGAGCAATTAGTCAGGAAAAGCAGATAAGCATTAAGCTTGACAAGACACCACCAGTGATTAGCGGAGCTGAATCTAATAAGACATATTGCTTAGATCAAAAGATTACACTTACGGTAAAAGATGAAAATCTATATTCTGTTAAGTTAAATAATCAGGAGATTGCATCAGAAAGCAGCCTAAATACAAATGATACCTTTACCTATGAAATTACAAAGGCAGGCACGTATGTATTTACAGCAGCCGATGCCGCCGGCAATTTGGCAAGTGTAAGATTTACTGTGAATGAGAATCATACATGGAATGATGGTGTTGTACAGAAAGAAGCAACAACAACTGCAGTTGGAGAAAAGCTTTATACTTGTACAGTATGTGGTGCAACAAAGACAGAAGAGATTCCGATGGTAACGACACCAGAGGCAACTACACAGACACCAACAACTACGACGCCAGAGACAACTACGCAGACACAGGCGACTACGACGCCAAGCACGGCACCAAGTACGGCGCCAAGCACGGCACCGAGTACGGCACCAAGTACAGCTCCAAGTACGGCACCGTCATCAGCCGCATCAGAAGCCAGCACAACACTTCCAATGCCAACCACACAGTCTGGTCAAATCAACCAGATTCTTGGTATTGAGGATGCCAGCGGAATAATCGGAATTATTCTGGTTGTGATTGGAATTATTCTTGCGGCAGCAGTAGTGGCAATGATCATTCTTACAAAGCGCAGCAAAAAGTAAATAAAAATGATTAGCCCAAAATAAACGAGGCGGTATCCATAAAGGGTACCGCCTTGATTTGCCTAAGAGAGTTGAATACTTATTTGTGAGCTGCATTTTGAAAAACAGTAAATTCATGATAAAGACGAGAAATAGGAAGGCCAACAACGTTAAAATAGTCGCCTTCAATGCCTGAGACATAGATTGAAAAAGTACCCTGAATTCCATATGCTCCAGCCTTATCAAGTGGTTCACCTGTTGCAACGTAAGAGGAAATTTCATCTTTTGTCATTTGGCAGACGTGTACATTTGTCTCCTCGTAGAAGCTTTTTTCGCGAAGACTGCCATCAGTGCAGACTTCAATTAGTGTCACACCGGTATAGACCTGATGTGTGCTGCCCTGAAGCATAGAGACCATTCGCACGGCATCCTCGCTGTCCTTTGGTTTGCCCAATATGCGATTTTCAAATGCAACGATAGTATCAGCGCCAATCACATAGCAAGGAGCTTTTTGTGCCTTTGCAATTTCAAATGCCTTTTGATGAGCCAGTTCACATACAATATCACATGGAAGCGTTTTTGTGGTGACTTCCTCACCCTTTGCTGGGCAAACAGTAAAATTGAAGCCGGCAAGAGCTAACAATTCTTTTCGGCGTGGGGAGCCAGATGCTAAAATAACAGGTTTTGTAAGATTCACGATAAATACCATGCCTTTCCATATTCGTTTACTTCGCTGATACTATACCTTTTTTTAAAGTAAAAGTAAACAGGAAAAGAAAAAAATCAAGTTGTTTAAAGAAAAGAATTATGATACAATAAACCAAAGAAATAAAGGGAAAGGAATTTCTGAACATGAGTCAACAAAGGAAAAACATGCAGGATTATCTGCTGATTTGGATTGACGCGGTTTGCCTCGTGATAAGCTATATTGCAGCTTGTTTTCTTGCATCCGTTTTTCGGAAGTTTATATTTGATTTTTCTTCCGTATTATCATCTCTTTGGATGATTTTGATCAGCTATTTTTTGGTATTTCTGTCGTTCAACATGAATCGTTATTTCATGAAGCGAAACAAATATGAAGAAATTACATATACGATCAAGTTAAATATTATTATGGGAGCTGTGCTTATTGCCGTATTTTATGTTACTAAAAATACAGAGCTGATCAGCAGAAGCGTATGGGCATTAACAGTACTAGTCAATATGGTGCTGATGGCTGTGACACATTTGATCTGTAAGAGAATGCTCCGTACTATTTTTAAAAATAAAAAAGCAGATCATCTCCTTGTACTGACGACATCTGATCGTGTAAAAACGCTTGCAGAGGACTTAAAACGATATAATACTTACGAGAATTATCTGATTACGCTTGCAATTATAGATAGTAATCATGTTGGAGAAGATATCGAAGGCTATCGTGTTGTGGCAAATGGCGACAATGTGATTGAGGTGGCAAGCAGGGAAATTGTTGATGAAGTATTTTTAGTGCTTGATGATCAACGAAAAAATGAAATCATTGAGTATGCTGAGCAGTTTGCTCAGATGGGTGTAATTGTTCATGTAAATATTGATCTTCTGGATCGTCTTGGCGCTGGCTATCAAAGAGAGGTTACTCAGATTGGAAACCACTATGCGCTCAGCGTTGCACCAAGATTTTTTGATTTTAACAAGCTTGTCATGAAGCGTATCATAGATATTGTGGGAGCGATAGTAGGACTTATGATTACAGCAGTTGTGATGCTTTTTGTCGCACCAGCTGTAAAGCTAGAGTCTCCGGGACCACTTATCTTTAAGCAAAAGCGTGTAGGAAAAAATGGGCGCTATTTCTATATTTACAAGGTGCGCTCTATGTATCAGGATGCAGAGGCACGCAAAGCTGAGCTTATGGAAAAGAATGAAATGAAGGGCTTTATGTTTAAGATGACGGATGATCCGAGAATCACAAAGGTCGGCAAATTTATTCGTTCAACTAGTATTGATGAGCTTCCTCAGTTTTGGAATGTGCTAAAGGGTGATATGAGTCTTGTTGGAACAAGACCACCGACAGTAGATGAGTTTAAACAATATGAGGCGCGTCACAAGAGACGTCTAAGCATGAAGCCTGGTCTGACAGGATTGTGGCAGGTCAGCGGACGAAGCAACATTGAAGATTTTGAGGAAGTTGTTCGCCTGGATTGTGAATATATTGATAACTGGAGCATTCAGCTTGATATTCAAATTATCTTAAAAACTGTTGTTGTTATCTTTAAGAAAGTTGGATCAAAATAAAAGATAACAAAAAAGGACCGGTGTGTGGGAGCCGGTCTTTTTTTGTACAAAGAAAGTGTGTAAAATAAGAAACTAACCAACTAATGTGTGTGAAGCAATGTTGGTGTAGTACAAGGAATTTAACGCTTTTATGCGAAAAAGTCAATATAGTATGAACGAAAAGCAAAATTTATGAATGAAAAGCAAAAATCAATTTGCCAAATCTTGATCTCGTGTCTTTGAAAAGCAGTAGTCACGCCAGGTTTGTTCAAGACGCTTGGCATTGCGCAGCGTAACTGGAAGAGTCTGACCGTTTGAAAGAAGACAGCTGCCAGAAGAAAAGCATTTAATATCATCCATATTGCACAGGACACCTCTGCTGACAAGAAGAAAATGACGGTCAGATAAAAGCTGTTTCGAGAATGTACCAAAGGTAGCACACGGATGATATTTCTGACCATTTCGGTCAGTGATCCATGTATAGTGAGAGTCAGCTACGATGCATACAATTTGTGAAGCAAAAATGCGAACCTCAATTGCATTTACTGAGAATGAAATGATGGTTTCAGGAGCAGGAAGGTGCAAAGAGGCATCATTCAGACATGCAAAAATCGCATCTTTCTGATATGGTTTTAGAATATAGTGGAATGCGTGGACACGAAAGGCATCTGGCATGTAATCAGCAGAGGCAGTCAAAAAAATTAAAATAACATGGCTGTCAATCTGACGCATTTTACGTGCCGTTTCAACACCGCTCATCCCATTCATAAAAATATCCATAAAAACAATATCGTATTTATCATAAGAAAAGGATGACAAAAAAGCATCTCCACTCTCAAAACAATCAGATTCAAATAAAATCTGCTTTTCATATCCATAGTCAGTAATCAAAGACAGAAGTATCCCTCGTTCAATTTCAGAATCGTCTACCAGTGCAATGCGCATAACGATTTATTCACACCTTTCTATTATATTTAGCAACGCTTTTTAATGCTTAAAGAAAGCTCCGCATATGTATCAAACAACGCGAAGCTTTCTTTTTATGTACTATTTAAGTACGATTCATCAGATAAATTACTGTGGCTGCTTTCCGATGTAAGCTAAGATACCACCATCTACGTACAGAACATGTCCGTTTACGAAGTTGGAAGCATCAGAAGCAAGGAATACTGCCGGGCCTGCCAGGTCCTCAGCCTCTCCCCAGCGAGCTGCAGGAGTCTTAGCGATGATGAACTGGTCAAATGGATGACGGGAACCATCTGGCTGAATCTCACGAAGTGGAGCGGTCTGCGGAGTAGCAATGTAGCCAGGTCCGATACCGTTACACTGAATGTTGTACTCACCGTACTCAGAGCAGATGTTTCTGGTCAGCATCTTTAAGCCACCCTTAGCTGCTGCATAAGCAGATACGGTCTCACGTCCAAGCTCAGACATCATGGAGCAGATGTTGATGATCTTTCCATGACCCTTCTTGATCATGCTCGGAATAACAGCCTTTGCTACGATAAACGGAGCATTTAAGTCAACATCGATAACCTGTCTGAACTGAGCAGCGGTCATCTCACACATAGGGATTCTCTTGATGATTCCGGCATTGTTTACAAGAATGTCGATTACACCAACCTCAGCCTCAATCTTTGCAACAAGCTCGTTTACAGCGTCCTCATTAGTAACGTCACAAACATAGCCATGAGCCTTGATTCCAGCTTCTTCGTATGCAGCAAGACCCTTATCAACTAACTCCTGCTTAATATCGTTAAATACGATTGTAGCACCGGCAGCAGCCATACCCTTAGCGATAGCCATACCGATACCATAGGAAGCGCCAGTAATCAGCGCAATCTTACCTTCCAGAGAAAAAGAAGACATATCCATGGTAAAAAAACCTCCTTAAATTTTTTGACGGAACATACAAAAATATGTCCATCTAGTTGTGTATAGTATACCATATCAAAAGAAACCAGTCAACAGTAACACGTGCTGTAAACTGTAAGATATTTGTAAGCGTAATATCTTTGCAAAAAAGGGCGTAGTATGGTAGTATGGGTATGATAAAGCTGTGTAATGCAGGAGAGTAATGTTGGAAATGAAAGTGGCAACATATAGTGTATGGAGGGAACGTTTCATGAAAAAAAGAATGATGCTGTTTGCGGCAGGGACAGTGATTTTTGTCAGCACGGCACAGAATACTTTTGCAGAAGAGGAAACGGGTGGAATAAGAAAGATTGCAGATATGGTCACAGAGGCGAGACAGATAAAAGAGAAAACTGAAATGTTTTCGGCCTCAATGGCGCTTGGTGATATGGAAGTATCAGCCGGAATGACGATTCGTATGACGCCAGACAGTGCATCTGTGGACATGCTGTATTTAAGTGCACCAAATGGTGATGGAACTTTTTTTGATTTTGTATCAGAGGATGTACTTCGTGTATTTGGTACAAAGGCATATTTAAATACAGAATCGGTTAAAGAGATGATATCGGAATTGACAGAGGAGGACCGCATTGACGAGGAAGAGAATGAGAATGTGCTGCAGGCAGCAGATTCACTTACAGAAGACTGGATTGGTCTGGTGGGCGCTTCAATAGGTCTGGATGAGTTTAAATATGATGATTTGATAGGGTTGTTTTCAGGTCTTGCGGCAGCGCATGATGCAGGCTCTTACACGATTAATCTGAAAAATGATCAGATAGGGCAGCTTTTGGAGCGCATCGATATGCAGATTGAGCAGGGACAGTTAGATAAAATATTTGCCATTGACTGGGAGCCGCTTCTTACACCATATGTGGATGCAGTCATAGAAGGAATGAAAGATGCTGAGAAAATACCACTAGCCGTGCAGTTTGAGAATGCAGTTTCAAAAGGTCTTGAAGTTAATGCGTCGATCTGTGCGGGAAAGGATGGCGCGGCAGGTACATATGCATTTGAAGTGACAATTGAGGCAGAGATTCCGGACAAACTTCAAGAGGAATGGGGAATTAAAGATCTTTCGCCGGTCGTTGGTGAAACGGAAGGGCTTTTGACACAGACAGATGAGCCAGATATAAAGAATGCATTATTTAATTTTGTAGTAAGCATCGAGCCAGCAGAAGAACCAATTGAAATAGAGGAACCAGAGGATGGTATTTTGTGGATGACAGACTTACTGAGAGAATGGGCATCACAGGGCTTGATTTCGCAGTAAAAATGAGGGATAGGAAAAATTTTCCTATCCCCGATTGTTTTTATAAAGTTACGCCGTTTTTCTCAAGAAGTTTTCTTGCAGATTCAACAGAGTCTACACCAGTTGGATTTTTAACAGGTGCGAATGCTTTCTCACGATCAACCTCAAATGGGCAGCAGCTGTCCATCATATGGATCATGTCGAGAATCAAAGATTCAAACTTGTAGCCGTTTGGTGTAGTTGGCTTAATCATATTGCCATCACCATCAATGTAAGGAATCTTCTTCTCAACGATATGTAACGGGAGACGCTTGCTTTTGATCTCAGTTAAACGATCCAAATTAAACATGTAGTTTAAGATAACACCAAAGTTGTAGAGCAGATTTCCATTCTCATCCTTTAAGTGAATCATATCCTCAGTCATCTCATAATATTCAACGATGGAAGGCTTGCCATCCTCAGTACAAAGAACACCGACACGCTCATTTGGGTCAGCCTTTCTTACAACCATACCGCCGCAGTCACAGCCAGAATCAATGACAGCGCCGACAAATGCCGGATCATTAATTCTTTGAAGAACATTGTCAACAGCAAATGCAGTCAGCCATTCAACACCAGCTTCCTTCATCTGCTTGTCATATCCGTAGCGGCAAAGAGATGAGAACCATCCGCCGTTTCCGTTTGGAGAAAGTGACAGGCGATCAGGTGCTTCCATGAGAAGCTTTCCATTGTAATCTACGCTCGGTGCCATATCCTGCTTGAAGAAATGAATATATTCAGCATTGTAGCCAAAATAATTTTTCTCCTTCAAAAAAGCAGTAGTATCATCATAATTTTTGTCACTTGTCATGATGTAGAATGGAATCCAGGCACCGGCCTTTTTTACAACCTCCATTACATTATTGATCAGACATTCGAAAATGTAAAGCTCTCTTGTGACACCGATATTGTACATACCCTTTGGCTTATCAAAACCAAGACGGGTACCCTGACCTCCTGCAAGCAAAACGGCAGCAACCTTGCCCTCGCGGATTGCCTGTAATCCAACTTCCTCAAGATGTGCGCGGTTTGCGTCAATCTGGGACAGTTCCATAGCAGACAGCGGTGCAAATGTACCGCGTGCATTTACTGTTTCATGCGTCTTTAATACATCAAGCAAGGACCAGTCAATTCCTTCAATCTGAGCAAGGAGATTTTCTTGCTGCGCTGGTGTAAGAGTGTCATAAAATGAAAGCAGCTGCAGCTGATCCTTCTGTGTTAATAAGTTAATAGCGTCCTGTTTTGTCATAATAAGAACCTTTCTTCAAATATTGAATTTGGGCAATTTACAGAATGCCGATGCCCACGGCATGTGTGGGATTAAATTGACATCCCTATATTTGTAACTTTACGATAACACAGAGCCAGAAAAAAGTAAAGGTCATAATCGTCCGAAAAATGTAAGAAATTTGAAATGGGAAAAACTTTGAAAGTATGGTATGATAAGGAAAACACTGTTAATTTATGCGCTCAGATGCATAAAGAAAGTTTGAAAAGGTATTGCAAAAATACCATATTATTATGTATAATAAGAATCTGGGCGCATGAATAGAAATAGAAAGGAAAAAGGCGGATGTTTTACTACAAAAACAAGAATGATAAGAAAAAACGCATCTTAGCAGGTGCAGTTGCAGTGATTATCGTATTAGCCATGATTGCCTCAATGGTCGTCTCTGCTTTTGCAGAAGAGACGCAAGGCCAGGTTCAGGCAAAGTCCTACGATCTGACGTTCAATAAAAAAACAACAGGCGTGTTTGGACGCGGCGTCAGCTATGAGGGAATCAGTCTCGAGGGAAAGACATATGATGAGGCTGTATCAGAGATTAACGAATATGCTAATGATCGTCTGACAAGATACATGCAGTGGGATGTGCTTGGATATAAATATGATTATGATGGAAGTTCATTTTCAACTACATGGACAAATCCAGACGTAGTCAGCCAACTTTCTAATATGACATTAGAGGGAAATATTGTAGAGCAGTACAAGAAGCAAAAGGATATTGATCAAAGCCCGATTGATCTTGATTTACAGTTTACAGTAGATGAAGATGCAGTAAGAAGTACTGTTGCAGAGTACACAAGTCATTTTTATAAGGATCCTCAGAATGCAACTGTAACGCGTGAAAACGGACAATTTGTTGTAACTGACGGTGTGACTGGAGTTTCTTTTGATACAGATGCGATTGCAGCGGAGCTGTTGGCAAAGATTGAGGATTTCTCTACTGCTGATTCTATTCAGTATAGTTTTCCATTTACAGAGACACCGCCGACATATGACAGTTCATACTTTAATTTCTCACCGACCCCACTCGGAAGCTACACAACCACTCGTCTAGGTGATGCGCCGAGAACCAATAATATCCGGGTATCAGCACAGAACCTGAATGGCAATGTAATTTATCCGGGAGAGACTGCTTCAACGCTCAAGATGTTCCATGATGTAACAGAGGAAAATGGCTACCAGATGGGTCTTGGCTATGAACTTGGAAAGGTTGTGCCGAGTATGGGAGGCGGTATCTGCCAGACGACGACCACATTATACAATGCCGTCATTCGAGCAGAACTTACCGTTGTAAGCAGAAAATCTCATTCCATGATCGTCAGCTACGTAGAGCCGGCGCTGGATGCTACCGTGGATTATAAGTCAGGTCTGGATTTTACTTTCACAAACACACTCAATTATCCGATTTACATTGAATCTTATGTAGACGGAGACAGCGTAACCGTCAACATCTGGGGCGTGGAGGAACGTGCGGCAAACCGTACCATTGCATTCACAAGTACGAGAACAACAGGTTTTGTATGGCAGGATCCGCTGTACGTTCAGAGAGTGGATGATGTAAACTGTAAGGTTGGTAATGTAAATGTAGCGTATAAGCAGAAGACACTGACCGATCCGCATCCGGGATTTACAGCACAGTCTTACAAACATGTGTACATTGATGGGGTAGAACAGTCTGTAGATTTGTTAAATACATCTGTCTATGGTCCAGCATCTGGTGAACTGATTCATGCATCAGACTGTACCGTTCAGGCAAGGCCGAACGAAGTTCCGACTGGTTCTTCCTGGGCAACGCTCCCGAACATTGGCATTGCATTTACGATTGATACCTATACGTTATCAGGTGAGCAGTGGCCGTATTATCCATATTAAGATGTTGGGGTCAAAAGGTATTTTGACCCCTT